>OBKR01000914.1_pt1 | contig 28800 bp, 17 predicted proteins | sample 1518991 | NCBI WGS metagenome assembly OBKR01 (sample SAMEA2452117, study PRJEB22498) | human gut metagenome | biome: human feces; feature: human gut; material: feces | place: Australia | collected 2012
CGGGGTCTCCGTTTCTTTTTGTAGTGCCGGCAATGGGGTCGATGGTAGCCTTTCCATTTTCAATCTTGCAATGCGTTTCGGGTGAGGAACCGAAAATCCGGAATCCGCCGAAGTTGAAATAAAAGAGGTAGGGTGAAGGGTTTATGCTTCTTAGTGCCCTGTAGAGGTTAAAGTCGTCGCCCTCATATTCCTGCATGAATCTTCTTGAAAGCACAATCTGGAATACATCCCCGCGTTTGCAGTGCGCAATACCTTTGCGTATGTTGCTTTTGTGCTCTTCGTCGGTAAGGCTGCTGGTGCATTCTCCTTTGGCTCTGAACGGATATGTGGTATAGTTTCTGTTGTTTATGGCTTTCTCTATGTCGTCTATATGACTTCGCTCGTTATCGTTCTGCATCTCAATGAGTACCATCTCGTTGCTGAAATCGTTGAATACAATCAGGTATTTATACAGAATGTAGTATATGTCGGGTGCATCGTTCTTGGCTTGCGATTCTTGTTTTATTTCAATATCCTCCAGATATTTCACCGCATTGAACGAGGTATATCCGTACAGGCCGCAATAGCGGACATATTCTCCGGAGATGCTGAAATGATTCAGAAAGTCGCTCAGGGCTATGTCTACCGTATATTCACTATTCAGCCGGTGGCATTCCTCTTCCTTGTCAGGAAAGGAGAATACGGCCATACCGTTGCTGACGCTTACGGATGCTATCGGATTGAGGGCAATGAACGAACGGTTGTTTTCAGAACCGTGATAGTCGGAACTTTCCATCAGTGCGCTTTGCGGAAAGAGGTCGCGCACTTTCAGATAGGTGGTTACCGGTGTGTGCAGGTCGCCAAGCAGAGTCTTGTGCCGGGTGGTGTATTTGTATGTGTTCATAATGTTTGCAGATTAACGTCGTCCATATATTTGAGATAAGTCTCGATATCCTTGTCGCCCCGTCCCGAAACGGTAAGTACCACAATGTCGTCGGCACGGAACTTTATCTTTTCGAGTGCGGCCAGCGCGTGTGCCGATTCCAGTGCCGGGATGATGCCTTCGGTTCTTGTGAGCAGGTAAGCAGCGCGGATAGCCTCGTCGTCGTTGATTGCCATTACGGTGGCACGGTGCGTGCGGGCAAGATGGGCATGCATGGGGCCTATGCCCGGATAGTCCAGTCCGGCCGATACGGAATAAGGTTCCATAATCTGTCCGTCCTCATCCTGCATCACCAGTGTTCTGGAACCGTGGATAACACCCGTTTTTCCAAGATGGATGGTGGCGGCCGACATGCCGCTGTCGATACCTTTTCCTCCGGCTTCGGCCAGTACGATTTTTACCCGTTCGTCGTTCAGGTAATGGAAAATGGTTCCGGCAGCATTGCTTCCGCCTCCGATGCAGGCTATCAGATAGTCGGGATTGGAGCGTCCTTCGTGTTCCATGAGCTGTTTGCGTATCTCTTCACTGATTACCGACTGCAGGCGTGCCACCATGTCGGGGTAGGGATGAGGCCCTACGGCAGATCCTATCAGGTAATAGGTCTCTTCGGGCATACGGCACCATTCGCGTATGGCTTCGTTGGTAGCATCTTTGAGCGTCATGTTTCCCGAAGTCACGGCACGCACTTCGGCTCCCAGCATCTTCATGCGTTCTACGTTTACCCGCTGGCGTTCCACATCGGTCTTTCCCATGAATACGGTGCACTGCATTCCGGTGAGCGCACATACCGTGGCTGCTGCCACTCCGTGCTGTCCCGCACCCGTTTCGGCGATGATACGTTTTTTCCCCATGCGGCGTGCCAGCAATATTTGTCCTACCGCATTGTTTATCTTGTGTGCGCCCGTGTGATTCAGGTCTTCACGTTTTAGATAGATTTTACATCCGTATCGGTCCGACAGGTTTTTGGCCAGATACAGAGGCGAAGGGCGTCCTACGTAGTCGCGGAGCAGTTGGGCAAACTCTTGCTTGAAATCTTCGCTTTTGAGAATGCTGTCGTATGAGTTTTTCAGTTCTTCAACGCAGCGATGCAATATTTCGGGTACATACGCTCCTCCGAATTCTCCGTAATAGCCGTTTTCAGTGATTTGATAATTTTCCATAAGTCTGTTATTTAAATTTGTTTTTGATGAATTGACTGAAAGGGATAAAAAACAAAAGAGGCCGCCGTAAAGTACGACAGCCTCTTTTGCTAGTAACAATCTGTATTTTGATTATTGACACATATACATACGACTGGTTTCCCTTACGACCTTGTGAGTTGTAAGCGGCGCCACCAGAACAGTATATTTGCCAATGAATGTTTCATATAAAAATGCTATGTTTTATTGTTTGTTCGGGGCAAATATACCCACAATATTTGTTCAAACAAATTTTTTGCAAGTTTTTTCTTCACTTTTTTATCGTTTGGTTATTTTCACCTCTTTATAAAAGGGAAAAATATTTTGTGTGTTATCCGTATCTTCTACTCGTTTTTTTAAGGAATGGCGAAGGCAGAAGTTTTATTGGCCCATTGCATAATGATATAGTATATTTTTTTAATTATACAGTAATTTTTTTATATTTGTAAGCAGAGAGTTTGTTAATATAGAATGAATGCTAAATATCCGGTCTGCCATGAACATGAAAACATTAATCAGCTTAATCGTTTGCCTGTGTTGTGCTACAGGCATTTATGCACAGTCAAAATTGTATGAAGAAACCAAACAAATTCAAGGAGAAGGATATACCTATCAGTGTGAAACGGATGGTGTTCTTGTTGAATTGTACAATACTAACAAACAATTTGTGAAAACATCTCAAATAAATAGAAAAACCGGAGAGTTTTCCAGTATCACTGATTCATATACTCCACAATTTGAAAGTGATACATGGACTCGCCCCAAATGCTATTCCATTGTCAGTAATGCTTTTTCAGCGGAGCAAAAGCAAAGACTTAAGGGACAAATATTAGATATATGCTTATATATCCATCCCGATACGGGAAAAGTAATTGATGTAAGTTTTTCATTTGGCAATAGAGATAATTTTTCTATAATCCCCCTCTCCGTATATCGCAAAATAGAGTTGGAGCTCAAGAAAAATATACAGTTTGTTCCTACCGAGCATGGAAAGCAGTTCAACTATATATTTCTTTGGTGGTCACAGAAGGTTAGTGAATAATTATGAACATGAAAACATTAATCAGTTTTATCATTTGCCTGTGTTGTGCTACAGGAATTTATGCACAGCCTAATCTGTATAAGGAAACCAAACAGATTCAAGGAGAAGGGTATACTTATCAGTGTAAGGTGTCAAGTAGAATCTTGGTTGATTTGTATAATGTAGAGCAGCAATTTGTAGAAAAAGATCAGATAAATAGAAATACCGGAGAATATTCCAGTATTAAAGACTCGTATATTCCTCAATTTGAGAGTGATACATGGACTCGTCCCAAATGCTATTCCATTGTTAGGAATGCTTTTTCGGAGGAACAAAAACTGGAACTTAAGGGACAAACATTAGATATATCTTTATATATACATCCTGATACAGGAAAAGTCATTGATGTGAGTTTTTCATTCTCCAACAGAGAAAATTTTGCCACGATTCCTATCTCTGTATACCGCAAAATAGAGCTAGAGTTGAAGAAGAATATATGGTTTGTCCCTACCGAGCATGGAAAGAAGTTTAACTATATATTGCTGTGGTGGGAACAGAAGGTTAGTGAATAATTATGAACATGAAAACATTAATCAGTTTTATCGTTTGCCTATGCTGTGCTACAGGCATTTATGCACAGTCTAAATTGTATGAAGAAACCAAACAGATTCAAGGAGACGGATATACCTATCAATGTGAAACAGATGGTGTTGTCGTTGACTTGTATAATACCAACCAGCAATTTGTGAAGGAGGATCAGATAAACAGAAATACCGGCAGATATTCCAGTTTCACTGATTCATATACTCCACAATTTGAAAGTGATAACTGGACCCGCCCCAAATGCTATTCCATTGTCAGAAATGCTTTTTCAGAGGAACAAAAGCAGAGAATTAAGGGACAATTATTAGATATAGCCTTATTTATCCATCCCGATACGGGAAAAATAATAGATGTAAGTTTTTCATTTGGCAATATAGATAATTTTTCTACAATTCCCATCTCTGTATATCGTAAAATAGAACTTGAACTCAAGAAGAATATATGGTTTGTTCCTACCGAGCATGGAAAGCAATTTAACTATATATTGCTTTGGTGGTCACAGATGGTAAGCAAATAATTATGAATATGAAATCGTTAATCAGCTTAAACGTTTGCCTGTGCTGCGTTACAGGCATTTGTGCTCAGTCGAATCTGTATAAGGAAACCAAACAGATTCAAGGAGAAGGGTATACTTATCAGTGTAAAGTAATAGGTATTATTGCAGAATTATATAATACCAATCAACAATTTGTAGAAAAAGATCAGATAAATAGAAAAACCGGAAAGTATTCCAGTATCAAAGACTCGTATACTCCACAATTTGAAAGTGATACTTGGACCCGCCCCAAATGCTATTCCATTGTCAGTAATGCTTTTTCAGCGGAGCAAAAGCAAAGACTTAAGGGACAAACATTAGTTATATCTTTATATATACATCCTGATACAGGAAAAGTTATTGATGTGAGTTTCGGATTCTCCAATAGAGAAAATTTTGCCACGATTCCTATCTCTGTATATCATAAAATGGAACTGGAGCTCAAGAAAAATATACAGTTTGTTCCTACCGAGCATGGAAAGCAGTTTAACTATATATTTCTTTGGTGGGAACAGAAGGTAAGTGAATAATTATGAACATGAAAACATTAATCAGCCTAATCGTTTGCCTGTGCTGTGCTACAGGTATTTATGCGCAGTCTAAATTGTATGAAGAAACCAAACAGATTCAAGGCGACGGATATACCTATCAGTGTGAAACAGATGGTGTTGTTGTTGACTTGTATGATACCAATCAGCAATTTGTGAAAACTGCTCAAAGAAACAGAAAAACCGGAGAGTATTCCGGTACTACGGATGCATATATTCTGCAATTGGAACGTGATACCTGGACTCGTTCTAAATGTTTTACCATTGTCAGAAACGCTTTTTCGGAGGCACAAAAGCAGGAACTTAAGGGACAATTATTAGATATATGCTTATATATCCATCCAGATACGGGAAAAGTAATTGATGTAAGTTTTTCATTTGCCAATAGAGATAATTTTTCTACAATTCCCCTCTCTGTATACCGCAAAATAGAGCTGGAGCTCAAAAAGAATGTATGGTTTACCCCTACCGAACATGGAAGGCAATTCAATTATATATTTCGTTGGTGGTCACAGATGGTAAGCAAATAACCAGAATAAGTAAAACTAAAGTTGAACCCTTTTGATTTTTTCATTATGGTTTGTATCTGAGGATGGATAAATTAAAAGGGAGTCAACTGCATTTATCAATAGTAAAAAATGAGGTAAACCAATATTATCTATAACAAGATTTCAAGTCAATCAAAATTGTTGGTTTACAAGAAGATAATGTTTCTGCCTGTGTTTCAGAAAAGTTTCACACGGTGAAACAAAAGTTTCAACGGCGCGAAACAAAAGTTTCAGCGAAGAGAAACTTTATTTTCACTTGGTGAAACTAAAATGCAACTTCGGTCAAATGCTTTCAGATGCTTTAGGAATCGTTTGTCAATGCCGGATGTTGGTGTATATGATGAGTGATGATGTCAGAATATTAAAAAGTCCATCATTGGATAGATTCCCAGTGATGGACTTTTAGAGTTGTTTTTTAATAAACAACAGGTTATGTGTAAAAGGATTAGTTTTGTCCAAATGCTCCGAAGTACGGTTGTGCTGCTGGAGAAGTGTATTTCTTTCCGTTAACAGTCAGACCATTGATAAAGTAGGGAGCCATCTTGCTTTCTGAACCGTTATAAGCTCCGTTCAGTGCAGGTGAACCTGCTTTGAGGTGGAAATCCCAGTTGTTGTCGTAGATATAGCCGGTAAGGGCAACGCCGTTGATGTCATAGTTGACAAACATCGGATCTTTGGAATCGTTTTCTGTTGCTATTACACTGTTGACGTCAACCACTCCCTTGTTGTAATTCTCATGGTCGAAGTTGTATCCTTGCCATGCATAGGCTACACCGGTTTCTTCTTCGTATACGATGTCGCTCTTCTGACTTCCTGAAGCATAGTAGTTGTAGTCGATAACAGACTGGTCATTATATCCTTCATCCGGATTGTTCGGAATGTCAAAGTTTGGAGTCATTGCTCTGAACTTGCAGTTTACAATCAGGTTATTGAATACGTTTGCAAGAGCATTCTTTTCAACATAGATACATCCGCCTTTCTCACCGTCACGACGCCATCCGGCATTGATAATGGTATTGTTGTAAGCCTGAATCTTGGCCATGGCACGTGTGTCGCTCTGTCCGGAGCTTGAGAGTTTCAAACCGTTGGTATTCGGGCTGAACATAACGTTGTTGGCAACGTCTACTACACATCCTGCCTTTACGTTAACGGCCTCGGCACCGTCATATCCGTTAGCAGCAAAAGTATTGTTGGCAATGATGGCATTTCCTCCCATCAGGTAGATTCCATCAGACCATCCGTTGCGTAAGATTGAGTTTGTAACAACATACTTACCGTTGATGTTGTTGGTTGTAATTTGAGGATAAGCATCGTCACCGGCTTCATAAACCCCATTGGTTGCAGCGGGTGAACCTTCTTTTACCTGTCCGCCGGTATATTCGATGATTGTATGGTCTATAACCATCTCGCCACATGTTTCAGAAGCTACAATACCACCCCATAATCCGGCGAAAGTGTTTTTGGCCGTACGTTTGCTCTCGTCAACAGATAAAAGAACAGGGTTTTCTGCGGTTCCTTCACAGTAAAGATTTCCGTTTACGGTAAATTCAATGGGCACATGGTTTACGCCTACGCCATTGTCTGAGAATATAACTTGTACGCCTTCCTTGATAGTCAGGGTTTTTCCTTCGGGAACTACAATGTGACCTGATACCTTGATTACGGAGTTGGCTTCCCATGTACCTTCTACATTTCCTGAAATTTCAGTAGTAGGAGGAAGTATACCGCCGTCATCGCCTCCTTTGCCTGATTCTGAATCACTGTCACTACTGCAGGCAGCAAAAGTCGTAGACATTATAGCTGCACAAATGAATAAACTTTTGAATTTCATAAAATTGTCTGTTTAAAATAGTGTTTGTTATAGTTTGTATCTTATTCCGACGATGAATGACTGGCCGTGCCATTCTTTTCTTTCAATAACGTTTCCGTCATGACGTTTTGAATCGACACTTTCTGTATAAGGTCCTTTCTGGATGAATCGCAGGATAGGGGTATCCAGTAGATTGGATGCTTTGGCGAAAAGACTGATTCCGGTCGACTTGAATGTCTTTTCTACGGATGCGTCGAGCTGTATGTAACCGTCTTCCCAAATATCGTTGTCATACCAGTTTGAGATATCGCTCAGGCGTTTTCCGGTATAGCTTCCGGCTATCTGTCCTTCCCAGCCGTAACGGGTGCTCTTGAACAGAAGAGAGAGGTTGGCTACGTGGGCAGCCTGTCCGAACAGGGGGCGTGACTGACGCTTGGTCTTTACATCCGAACCGTCCATAATATATTTGTCGGTTGTTATTCTGGAATGTGTATAAGTATAGTTGGCCTTGATTCCGAACCAGTTGAAATATTTCATGATATCTACTTCAACACCCAGATTGGTGGCATCGCCAAAGTTCATGGGTTTGTAGTATGTATTTTGTCCTTCGTTTATCAGTCCGTATTCAATAGGGTCCTGAATCTTCTTGTAAAACAGGCCTACCATAAACTGTTCTGATGATTTGGGAAAGAATTCATAGCGCAAGTCCAGGTTATCGGCAACGGTATGTTTCAAGTCTGGGTTTCCTTTCTCATCGTAGTCTTCGTTGATAATGCTGTAAGGCACGATTTCGAAGAAGCTCGGACGATTGATGGCACGTGCGTATGAGAAACGCAGGTTGGCATTCTTGTGTATGTTGTATTTTATATGCAGGTCGGGCAGTACGTCGGTATATTCCTGATTGCCTTCGGGATCGACATCGCGTGGAAATTTCAGTACATATCCCTGATTGGTATGTTCTACGCGTACTCCGGTTATTACCTCCCATTTGTTGAAAGTATATTTTACCATACCATATCCGGCACCGATTTTTTCGGTAGCGTCATAGTTCAACGGATTACCTATATCTCCATAGGGGTCGGGGGTTAACAGGATTTCGTCAAAGTTGAACCAGTCCTCATTGATATACTGCGGGTCTTTATTGCCGGTTGCAGAATTGAATGTGTATTCATTGAAGAAACTGTCACGTTTCTTGTCGCGATACATACCACCGATTGAAAAGTCGAAGACAGAACCGTTTCTGGTATTTAGCTTATAGGTCAAATCTATATATCCGGCTTTGTCGTTGTCGGAGTTATGTTCCCAACGGCGGGTAGCAGCATCGGTTGAGGGGATGTGTGAACCCAGTATATTGATTTCCGTATTGTCTGGAGTCTCGTTATAGGCTTTTGATATGACGGCCGACCAGTTTAGTTTCAGAGCACCGTCATCAAGAAACATATGCTCGCCTTTCAGTGTAGAGTTGAATATGTATTGATGGTTCCATTTCATGCGGACAGCACGTTCCTTGTCATCAGAACCGTCACGAACTTCGGCTTCGGTCATGTCCATGTATCCGTTATACCAGGTCAGTTTGTGCATGTCGTTTATTGAATAGTCAAATTTGGCGTGCGCTCCGATTCGGGTCTGCTGTGACGAATAGTTTCTGTAAGTTATGCCGTTATGACTTGTTCCCGGCTGATAATAGATTTCACTTTCTTTTCCGCGATAGGTGTTGAGAAAACTTCCGGCCAGCATGATACCCAGTTTGTCATTGAAGAAACGGTCGCCGTATGACAGTCCTGCCGTAAGATCGGGCAGGGGTTTCTGCCATTTCATGTGCAGGTTTGATGTTGTGAAGTCATCGGCTGTAACCTTATAGTCTTCAGGTTTTCCCATTGCTTCGTAAGGAGATTTCTTTGCAATGTCTCCACTTCTGAATGACTGGAAGTCACGGTTGAAATACATGCTGTTGTATCCGGTTGAAATATTTGCGGTGAACTGTCTTTCGGAAGGAGCGTCTTTCATTACCAGATTTACGGCTCCGCCTATTCCGTCGCCCTCCATATTGGCTGTCAGTGATTTGCTTACTTCCAGACGGTCGAGCATTTCAGAGGGGAATATATCCAATGGAACAAAGCGGTTCTTGTTGTCGGGACTCGGAATCTTGACTCCGTTGACCAATGTATAGTTGTAGCGCTTGTCCATGCCGCGCAATATGGCATATTGTCCTTCGCCGCTGCTGTTGCGCTCGATGGTTACACCCGACATGCGCTGTATTACGTTAGCCACGGTCATGTCTGGTGAGAGCTCAATGGCTTTGGCACTCATTACGTTGATAACGTTCATTGCTTTTTTCTCAATGCCTCGTGCACCGGCTTCTGAACGTCCCGGGTTACTTGCTATGACAGTAACTCCTTCGAGCATGATTTCATCACATTCCAATGGAATTTCTACGGTTTCTGATTTGTCAGACAGAGGAATCTCGATTTTTTTTGTATCCTACATAAGAACACAATAATGTGTATTTTTTCTTGTCGACAGACAGGCTGAAACTACCGTCCAGACCGGAAACGGTCCCTTTTGATGGTTCTTCTTTTACAATGATTGTTGCACCGATAATCTCTTCTCCGGTACGTGCATCTTTTACTTTTCCTTTAATTACTCCTGCATTGGCACTGATAGAAGCAAGCAGGCACAAACTAAATAAAATTTTTCCTTTCATGATTGCTTTCCATTTCCGTCTGCAAAAGTAGAATGGCCATATCTCAAAAATATTTCAAAGATGTGATTATATTGCTTCAATGTTGTTTCGATAATTATACAGTATTCTTCCTTGCAAGTATTGAATATTCTTGATACCTTGCCAGCGTATTTCAATAACAAAAGCATTATATGATGTGTGTAAAAGATAAAGGCAGACTGTCAACATGGATGAAGAAGATTGGTCTGTCTGTTTGTTCATTGTTGTCTGTTTCAGCCATTGCACAGACAAGTTCACTGGAGGGATTTGGTTATGGAGAAGTTGCTGCACCCACAGGGAAAGAGTGGGAGAGTCCTGAGCAGCTTGCACTGAATAAGGAACAGCCTCATGCTTGGTTTTTTGCTTTTCCGGATACGGAAAGCGCGCGCAGGCTTTTGCCTGAGCATAGCAGTTATTGGCAGTCACTGGATGGTATGTGGAAGTTCCATTGGGTGGGGAATCCCGAGGAACGTCCGGTTGATTTCCATAAAACGGATTATGACGTATCCGGTTGGGATAATGTAAGGGTGCCCATGCAGTGGAATGTTGCCGGTATCCAAAGAGACGGTTCGTTGAAATACGGTGTTCCCATCTATGCCAACCAACCGGTTATTTTCCAGCATAAGGTGGCTGTGAACGACTGGAAGGGAGGAGTGATGCGCACTCCGCCTCAGGATTGGGTTACTTACCGGCATCGGAATGAGGTGGGCTCTTACAGACGTGATTTTACAATTCCTGATGAATGGAACGGACGCGAGGTATATTTGAACTTTGATGGAGTTTCGTCTTTTTTCTATGTATGGGTAAACGGACAGTATGTGGGATTTTCAAAGAACTCCAGAAATACGGCTTCTTTTAATATAACCCGGTGCCTGAATAAAAAAGGTAAGAATACGGTTGCCGTGGAAGTGTATCGCAATTCAGACGGTTCTTTTCTTGAAGCGCAGGATATGTTTCGTCTGCCGGGAATATTCCGTACGGTATCGCTTACTTCGACTGCAAAGGTTCAGATACGTGATTTGCGGGTAATTCCGGATTTGGATGGGAATTATCGGGATGGTTCCGCAAAAATTACTGCCGAGATACGGAATCTGGGAAAGAAAACGGTGAAGGGATATACCATGTCTTATACATTGTATGCAAACCGTCTTTATTCGGATGAAAACGAACTGGTGTCCGGAGTAAGTGTGACTTCGGACGTAGAAGAACTTGAACACGGTGAAGCAACCTTGTCTGTTGCTTTACTGAAGATGGATAATCCCCGTAAATGGTCGGCCGAAGAGCCTTACCGGTATACACTGGTCGGCCAGTTGAAAGATAAAAAGGGTAACGTAGTAGAAACGGTTTCCACCGGTTTCGGATTCCGTAAGGTGGAAATCAGGGATACACCGGCCGAGAAGGATGAGTTCGGACTGGCCGGACGCTATTATTATATCAACGGCATGCCGGTAAAACTGAAAGGAGTAAACCGGCAGGAAATTGCTCCAGAAGTGGGAAATGCCATTACAGCCCGCCAGATTGAAGAAGAGATTATGCTTATGAAGCGGGGAAATATAAACCATGTGCGTAATTCGCACTATTCCTGCCAGAATTACTGGTACTATCTCTGTGACAAGTATGGAATCTATCTGGAAGATGAGGCAAATCTTGAAAGCCATGAATATTATTATGGTGCAGCTTCTCTTTCACATGTGCCTGAATTTGAGGCGGCACATGTGGCACGTGTTATGGAGTTGGCTCATGAGCATGTCAATGCTCCTTCGGTAGTAATATGGTCATTAGGAAATGAAGCCGGTCCCGGAGTGAACTTTGTAAAGGCTTATGAGGCGCTGCATGCCTTTGACGCGTCACGTCCCGTACAGTATGAGCGCAATAATGATATTGTGGATATGGGTTCAAACCAGTATCCTTCTATCCCCTGGGTGCGTGAGGCGGTGAAAGGACGGTATCCGCTGAAATATCCGTTTCATATCTCTGAGTATGCTCATTCGATGGGGAATGCGGGCGGAAATCTGATTGACTACTGGAATGCCATTGAATCGACCAACTTTTTCTGTGGTGCTGCTATCTGGGACTGGGTGGACCAGGCGTTGGATTATTATGATCCGAAAACAGGAGAACGATACTGGGCTTATGGAGGTGATTTCGGTGATAAGCCTAATAGCGGAATGTTCTGTATGAACGGTATCCTGCTGCCCGACCATTCGCCCAAGCCTGTCTTTTATGAGGTGAAGAAAGTATATCAGAATGTAGGTGTAAAGGCCATTGACATGAGTAAAGGTCTTATTGAGATTTTCAATAAGGCGTATTTTACTCCCTTGACCGGATATGATATGGTATGGATGCTTTATAAGGACGGGGTGAAAATAGAGGAAAGCACTGTCTTTAAGGCTCCGCGTTCGATTATAGGTCCGCGTCAGCGTGCCGTGTATGCAATTCCATACGATTATGCAGCACTTGACCCGCAGAGTGAATATTTTGTAAAGGTGCAGTTCCGTCTGGCCGAAGACAAACCATGGGCCGGGAAGGGATTCGTGCAAATGGAAGAACAGCTCATGGTGAAGGCCGCCGACAAGTTGCCTGCAATTGCAGAACAGAATGACGGACTTCCTAAACCGGATGTGAAAGTGGTAAATAACCGGACGGTTGTTGAAGGCCGGAACTTTATCGCCGAATTTGACAATGAACAGGGTACTTTATACAGTCTGTCGTATGATGGAAAGGCTGTGATACGTCCGGGCGAAGGTCCTGAACTGGATGCCTTGCGTGCACCGGTTGATAACGATAACTGGGCCTATCGGTCATGGTTTGAGAAAGGACTTCACAACCTGCGGCATAAGGTTACAGCTTCGAAAGTGCTGAATACGGCAGACAATACGGTGCAGCTGATGTTTACCGTAGAGTCACAGGCGCCTAACGGAGCAACTATTCATGGTGGTACATCGGGCCGTTATACGCTTGAAGAGCATAATGACCGTCCTTTCGGACCGGATGATTTCAAGTTCGTAACCAGTCAGATATGGACGGTATATCCGGATGGAACTGTCGAACTGCAGTCGGCTATTGCTTCAAACGATGCTTCGTTGGTGTTGCCCCGTTTGGGATATTCCATGCAACTCCCGGAAGAATTGAGCCGGTATACTTACTACGGCAGGGGGCCTCAGAACAATTACAATGACCGGAAGACAGGAGCATTTATCGAGCAGCATACTTCTACGGTACGTGAACAGTTGGTGCGTTTTGCCAAGCCTCAGAGCATGGGTAACCGTGAGGATGTGCGCTGGTGCGCACTGACCGATGCGTCGGGATGTGGGGTGATGTTTGTCATGAACCGTCCTTCTTGTGTGTCGGCACTCCCTTGGTCGGCATTGGAAATGACGTTGGCACCGCATACCTATCAGTTGCCGCCTTCCACCGGTACGCATTTGCATATTGATTTGGCTGTTACGGGATTGGGAGGCAACAGTTGCGGACAGGGGGCTCCTTTGGAGAAAGACCGTGTGAAAGGCGATAATTTTGCAATGGGATTTTCCATCCGTCCGCTTCGTGCCAATGAATTTACGAAAACGGCACAGGCGCGCAATTCGGGAGCAATGCCCTTGTCTGTATCGAGAAGCAGGAATGGTATGGTTACCATATCTTCGCCCATAAAAGGGGAGGCTGTCTGCTATGCTTTGAATGGAAGTAAAAAGGTGTATGACTACGTGGCTCCTTTTATGTTGCGTGAAGGCGGACTTGTTACTGCTTTCTATAAGAACAACAAACAGATAGCGGTTACTTTATCCTGCAATAAGATAGAGACGATACCGATGGAGGTGATTTATGCTTCCAGTCAGGAGTCTGGTGAAGGAGATGCTGCAAACCTGGTAGACGGCGATGCTAATACTACCTGGCATACGATGTATTCGGTTACAGTGGCTCAGTATCCGCACTGGGTAGACTTTGACGCGGGTGATGTGAAGCAGATAAAGGGATTTGTTTATCTGCCTCGTCAGGACGGAGGGACAAATGGTATGATAAAAGACTACAAACTGGAGTTGAGTGTGGATGGAAAGAATTGGGGTTCGCCTGTGATAACCGGAACTTTCGACGCTGGAAGCAAAGCCAAGAAAGTTTTATTGCCGGCTCCGGTTAAGGCGCGTTATATCCGTTTTACCGGATTGAGTTCACAGAACGGACAGGATTTTGCCGGAGGTGCAGAGTTCTCGGTACTGGCTGACTGATACGATATCCGGATATAGGGAAAAAGAAGAATTGCCAGTCTGTGAAAGTGCATAACCGGAGAGTTGATGCACTTTTGCACAGGCTGGCTGGTGTAATCAATTATTAATGTGCAGAATATATGTTTGACATATTCTTGCAGAGAACGAAATTCAGTTTACTTTGTTCCGGACCAGCCTCCATATCTGGCTTAATTTCAGCATCTGGTTTGATTTGGCAAAAATGAAATGTCTGTAATCTGATGCCAGAATGGCAAGCAAAATGATGATGGCTATTATTACAGCATAGCCATATACTTCTTTCAGGCTGACCATGAGAATTTGTCGTTGGAACTCATTATATACGCTCGTGAAAGAATCGGCCATGGAATACATGGAGTCAATGTAACTGCCCAATCCGGCAACGTTTTCCTGCTGTGCATGATTGAACATCCTGATAAGAATGGCAGAGTTGAGTGGTGCACCGAAGCTGGTCCGGATAAAACCGATAACACACATGGCCTCAAAGTAATAGATAAATGTGACACATCCTGCAAGGGCGTAGGTCAAAGATGTGTATACCAGGCTTACTCCTGCACCCTTGAATACGAGAGGCAGATAAAGCATGTATTTTTCGGTCGATGCATCTATCAGAAAATATAGCATCACCTGATAAAGAAAGAATGAGAGAAAACCTGTAAACACAATGCTTTTTATTCTCCATTTCCATCTTACCAGTGACAGATAGAATATGCATGTGCCTACGGCTATACCGATAAGTACTCCCCAATTGAGATCGGCATTATGGCGTGCATCGAAGCCCAATATGGCGCTGGTGAAGATGTTTTGTGTGGAGGTAGCTGTGGCCGACATCAGTGTCATGCACCCAAACAGTATGAATATGAAGAGCATGTTGTGTTGTGAGAAAGTTTTCAGACTGATGTAGGGATGCCGTACGGTGGCTGCCCTCTGTATGCACATAACCAGGAGAACAATGGCGAAGACGATGGCTGTCTGGATTTCTTCTCCGTCGAGCCAGTCATAGTGCTCGCCATATACGAAAATGAAAATGATACATATCAGCCAGAGACTCCATAAGATACCTCCCAGATAGTCTATACCTTTGAACGGTATGTGAGGGCCTTGCCGGTAGTTGCGCCGCATACAGAAATATACCAGTGTAAATATCAATATGAATGCGCCGATTGTGAGCCGGTGTATGGCCTTCCAGTCAAAAGCATAGATGCTGTATCCTGTGGCAATATTGGCAAGCTGCACGCTTCCGAGAACAAATGTAAACAGGAACGGGAAAAATACGGCAAAATCCCTTTTGGGGGTAATCTTAAGCTGTATATTGCTCCAGCATACAAATGTTCCTACGATTTTGAAAAATCCGCTGATAAATGACAGGAAAACAATGAGCGGCAGGAAGTCGCATACCATGCACAGATAATCACTCACGATAAAGACTCCGGCTGAAAACAGGAGAAGTTCGCGTGTGGGAAATCTGAAAAGAATCCTGAACAGTAACGGAAAGGCTATGGTCAGTCCGGTCATGGAGGCATATCCGGCCATCATGATGTCTTCATTTATCCACGACAAACTTCCAGACATTTCTGAGACTGCCGACATATATACGCCTCCCGAAAACATATATACGATGATAATCAGCAGAATTAGTGGAAACCGCAAGGACATGGGAACAAAATCTTTCCATACCATGATGCGTCTGGCCACTACTGCTTCTTTTAATGATGGGGCTGGCATGGCATTAATAGTTTACTTCACACTCCACATTCATTCCGGAGCGTAAGCGGTTGATATTTTCTTTGCTGTTCTTGTCTGTAAAAACAATCTTTATAGGGATGCGCTGTTCCACTTTTACAAAATTGCCGGCAGAATTGTCCTGGGGAATGATGGAATATTGTGCACCGGTAGCACTTGAAAGAGTTGATACCTCTCCATAGTATTCAATGCCGGGAACACCATCGACTGTTATGCTGACCGGAAGCCCTTCACGGATATTGGCTGTTTGAGTTTCCTTATAGTTGGCTATAACCCATACATTGTCATAGTCTACCAGTGACAGTAATGTCTGTCCGGGTTGTATCAGCTGTCCTTCCTGTATTGCTTCTCGTGAAGTCACTCCATCGCATGGAGCAACGATAACGGTGTATGACAGGTTGAGTTCCGCCAGATTCTGTGCAGCTTTAGCAACCTCAATGTTGGTCTGGTTCTGTTCAAGGCGTTGCGTTTGTTCGTCTTTAACCAGAGACGTACTTTTCTTTTGTCTTACAAGCATGTCATATTTGGCTTTTGTTGCTTCATAGTCGGCCTTTGCATTGTCGTATTGCTGTTTCGTTACGGCTTTTTGACTGTACAGCTGTTTGTATCGGTGAAAGTCGGTTTCTGCCTGTGTCAGTCTGATGCGCAGTTCTTCAATGTTTGCATCGGAAACGGTAAGGTTGTTTGCTGTGGTAGAGATAACGGTTTCCATTGCTGTGTTTTCCATCAGGGCTTTCTGATAGTTGGCTTTGGCTTGTACTACTTTCAGTTTGTATTCCGAACTTTCAATGACTACAAGCGTATCACCTTTATGTACGAACTGAAAGTCGTCAAAGTAAACTTTCTGTATAAATCCCTGTACCCGTGAATTTATGGGTATGATATTTCGTCTTATTTGTGCATTGTCCGTATATTCTACACTGCCGAGGTGGATAAATTTGGAGCATACCCAGAATAATCCGCCGAAAATTATTGCGATGACAATAATGTTGCGCAATATCTTTTTTTCTTTTCTATTCATAGTGCGTTAATTGTTTATAGAGTTGAGAGTTCCAGTTGTATACATTAGTTTGTAATAATTATATATTACATTGATTTGAGCGTTTACATATTGTACTTCGGCCGACAGTCTGAGGTTATCGGCATCTACCAGATCGGTGACAAGTACAAGGTCATTTGAATATCGGTTTGAGGTTACTTCATAGTTTTCACTGGCAAGCTGAAGACTTTTTTCCTGTGTCTTTAAAAGTTCGAATGAATTCAGATAATGGATATAGGCTGCTTGTACGTCAAGTGTTACATTTTCTTCAGAAGAGGTAAGCTCAACATGTGACTGTTCGATCGATGAACGTATGCGTGACAGGTTCTTGGGCGTTTTATATAGATTTCCTATGTTGTATTTTAATCCGATACCGACATACCATGTGTTTATGTTACTGTCTATTGTCGGAATCTCGTAAGTTATCGGTCCTTTTAGATTGTCTCCGGCAATAATGCTTATTTGTGGCATATATCCGGCTTTGATGACCTTTTCCTTTTTATTCAGCATGTCAAGAGTAAGCCTGTTCCTGTTCAGGAGAGGTGAGTTTTTGAAAGCCATGTCTTGTACTTCTTTCTCCTGCGGTTTGGGCATTTGTTTGCAAAGCAGTGTTGTGTCAGGATGAATTTCTGTATGCGATGGCAAATCCAGCATGGTTACAAGTTTATTATTGTAAATGTCAATAAGGCTGAGGAGTTCTGTACGTTTGTATTGAAGATTCTGATATTGCACTTCATAACGTGTGATATTGTTGTTCAAAGCTACTCCTGCAGCTTCACGGGCATGCATGTCACGTATGACCTGTCTGGTTTGTTCTATATTCTTGTCGTATACGGTAAGCAGATTTCTGTATTTGTATAAATCGAGGTAATATCCGGTCAGCAGGAAATATACTTCCTGACGATGTGCTGTGAGATCCCATTCTGCTATTTTCTTTTGTATTTCCAATGCTTTCACATTGTTATAGATAGAACCTTCGGCAAAAATTACCTGTGATGCCTCAATGGCAAAATTGTTTCCAAAATGTGGAGAAGAATACGACTGTCCGTTTGAAAAATTTCGGTCGGCTACCCACGCATTTCCGTTATACGATGCAGAGGCCGAGAAATCAATATTGGGAAGATATGCATTTTTTGCCACGGATATATCCTTACTGGCACCGCTGACTGCTTCTTCAAAAATTTTGATGGTTTTACTTTGGGTGTCGGCCAATGAGAATAATTCATTCAGGGTCATTATTCGTTCTGTTGGTTGAGCCGACATGGAAATGCTTCCTAAGAGGAAGCAACTTGTGATGACATTTCTTATGATATATTTCATAGGATATTGATTGATATTATAAATCGTTTGCAATAGCAACTATTAGGGTAAAAAAGAGCATTAAAGGTTGTTTGCTCTTTTTGAAATCTCATTTATAACCTCGAAGAATATCTCTATTTTTTCAGATGGTATGTCTTTTAACAGTTCATTTGAGAGTCGCTTTTCTATCTCCTGATATTGGGTAACTACTTTCTCACCTTCATCGGTTATGCTTAGAAAATTTTCACGTCTGTCTTCGGGATTAACAGTACGTTTGGCCAATCCCTTTTTCTCCAATGAGTCTATCATACGCATGACAACCGATTTATTTTTGCCGGTTGCAATGGCTATATTCTGAAGAATCTGGTCAGTCTTGGCTTTAATCATGTTTAGAAGAATAAATTCTTCTACTGTCATTTTAACTTCAGCTTCAGAAGCATATCTCTGTTTCATGAGGCGGTGTAATTTATTGCGTAGTTTTCCGACAGTAGTTCCTAACAGTTCCTTTTTCATATCAGTTTAATTTTCTGCAAAGGTAATATTATATTTTGAATAGTATACAATAGCAACTATTTTTGTCATTAGGTGATTCCTTTTATATTCATATATGCGATGTAATCGCATCAGTTTTTAGTATAACTATTCATAATAAGGTATATATGCATTGTTTAATTTCTGATTCATTTGCTATAAATCGGGAATTTTCTTTTATTATTGGCTTATTTTTATTTTTTTTGTAGAATATTGATAGAGATTTAAAGTAAAAATCGAAAATCCAAGACTGAATATATGTCAATATGGAGTAGGCTAATGGGAATAAGGAAGGCTGAAGACAAAAAAGAAGTCATCAGCAAGCAAAGTGTGTCTGTTTCACATGATGCATCTCATTATGCTTTGGTAGATGTAGAGGTTGGGTTGAAAGACCATAAGGTTCATGATATAGGAGCGCTTCGTTATGATGGAGCTACTTATCATAAGACTTCCAGAGACGAATTGTTGGAATTTTTGGATAATGTTGACTATGTATGCGGTCATAATATCATCCATCATGATGCCAGATATTTATTTCCGGAAACGACGGACCGGTGGATTTTGGTAGATACGCTCTATTGGTCGCCTCTATTGTTTCCGGAACGGCCTTATCATCGTCTTGTAAAAGATGATAAACTCATAAGTGACCAGATTAATAATCCTGTAAACGATTGTGCAAAAGCTAAGGATTTGCTATTTGATGAAATGGCACGATGGAGTTCGTTTTCAGATGAGAAACGCAAGCTGTTTGCCTCCTTGTTAAAGGAGCAGAAAGAATTCAGTGGATTTCTCAGTATGATGCAAGCGGAGTACGTTGGTGAGGGATTGTCTGGATTAATCAGGAAACTATATGAGGGGAAAATATGCAGTCATGCCGATTTGGACATGTTAATTGAACAATATCCCTGTGAGCTGGCTTATGCTTTGGCATTGATTGATACAACCGATCAACGTTCTGTAACTCCCGGATGGGTACTGCGGAATTATCCCGGAGTAGAATTTGTGATAAAGCTTTTACGCTATACCCATTGTGAAGAGGGGTGTGAATATTGCAATACCCAACTGGAAGTCGTTCATAATCTGAAAATCTTTTTTGGATATGATCAGTTTCGTACGTATGAAGGAGAGCCTCTTCAGGAACAGGCTGCCCGTGCGGCGGTGAAGGGTGAATCGTTGTTGGCCATATTTCCTACCGGTGGGGGCAAATCACTTACTTTTCAGTTGCCTGCATTGATGGAAGGACGTGCTGTACATGGACTTACGGTTGTTATCTCGCCCTTACAGTCATTAATGAAAGATCAGGTAGACAATTTGGCTGATAGGGGTATTACAGAGGCTGTAACGATCAATGGAATGTTAGATCCCATCACCCGTTCGTTATCTATACAGCGGGTACAGGATGGTGAAGCCTCGTTGTTGTATATATCTCCTGAGATGCTTCGTTCCAGAACTATAGAAAAAATTCTGCTGGCGCGTCATGTGGTGAGGTTTGTAATAGATGAGGCTCATTGTTTTTCATCATGGGGACAGGATTTTCGGGTAGATTACCTGTATATTGGAAAGTTTATCGGTGAGTATCAACGGAAAAAAGGAAGCAAGAGTCCTATACCGGTTTCTTGCTTTACAGCTACCGCAAAGCAGAAAGTTGTACAGGATATCTGTGATTATTTTAAACAGACTTTGGATTTGGATTTGAAGTTGTTCGCATCGACAGCTTCAAGGACCAATTTGCGTTATTCTGTAATTCATGCTGATACAGACGATGACAAATACACGAAGTTGAGAAATCTTGTTTCTGAATCAGACTGTCCCACAATTGTTTACGTATCGCGCACCAAACGAACAAAAGAATTGGCTTCTAAACTGACTCGTGACGGCTTTAAGGCTCTTCCTTTTAATGGAAAAATGGATGCCGATGAAAAGATAGCCAATCAGGATGCATTTATGACAGATCAGGTACGTATTATTGTAGCCACGTCGGCTTTTGGTATGGGAGTTGACAAGAAAGATGTGGGTCTTGTGGTGCATTATGATATTTCCGATTCATTGGAGAATTATGTACAGGAAGCAGGTAGAGCCGGGCGTGACCCTCATCTCAGTGCACGTTGTTATGTACTTTACAGTGACGGTGACTTGGATAAACATTTTATTTTGCTGAACCAGACAAAACTCAGTATCAGTGAAATACAACAGATTTGGAAGTCAGTTAAAGAGCTTACCAAACAGCGTATGAGAGTCAGTTGTTCTGCCTTGGAAATTGCCCGGCAGGCCGGATGGGATGATTCTGTTTTTGATATAGAAACCCGCGTAAGAACTGCATTGGCGGCTTTGGAACAAAGTGGTTATCTGGAAAGAGGTAATAATGTGCCGCATGTATATGCTACGGGTATTACGGTGAAAAATATGGATGAAGCCAGGCAGCGCATATCCATGTCTTTGCTGTTTAGTAAAGATGAAATAGAAAAGGCTGTTAGAATTATTAAATCATTGATTACCCAGAAATACGTTGTTAAGGTACATGATTCAGAAGCGGAGTCACGTATTGATTATCTGGCAGATATATTGGGATTGAGTAGGAATGAAGTTGTATCGGTGGTAGAACGCATGCGCCAGGAAGGGATTCTGGCCGACAGTAAGGATATATCCGCTTATTTGTTGGATGCCGGTGATTCTGAACGAAAATCGCGGATGCTTCTCGAGCGCTTTGCAAAGCTTGAACAATATATTCTTAATCACATTCCCGATGAATCTTTGCGTATATCATGCAAGCAGTTGAACGACAACGCTGTGAATGATGGAATTGTAACTTCCAGGGAAAAGGATATCCGTACGTTATTCTATTTCTTGACGGTAAAAGGATATATTTACAAAAAAGAAGATGCGGCTCATAATGTGGAAATAACTCGCAGAGCTGATTTGGAGACTATTCTTAAGCGTTATGAAACAAGATTGGAGATCAGTCGTTTTGCTATAGAATGGCTTTATCGGCAAGTAGACGATAACAAGCAGAGGATTTCATCAGATACGCCTGTTCTGTTTTCTGTAGTTGAACTTTTGAACCAGATAAAGTCTGACCCGCAGTCTCTTTTCATAGAACGTGAAAACCTGCAGCTTGAAGACGTGGAGGAGGCTTTGCTGTATCTTTCAAAAATAGGTGCACTCAAACTTGAAGGTGGCTTCCTTGTTCTTTATAATGCCATGTGTATTAAAAGAGTAAAGGATAACAAATCACGCTATAAGCAGGAAGACTATCGTATGCTTAATGAATTTTATAAGCAGAAGATTCAGCAGGTTCATATAGTGGGCGAATATGCCAATCTGATGGTGAAAGATTATGATGCGGCTTTGCAGTATGTTCAGGATTATTTCCAGATGGATTATAGAAAGTTCATTGCAAAGTATTTTAAGGGGGAAAGAAGTACGGAAATATTGCGTAATTTGACACCCAAGAAATATGAGCAGCTGTTTGGTTGCTTGTCAAAACGGCAGATGGAGATTATTTCTGATAAAGATTCGCGTTGTATTGTTGTGGCGGCAGGGCCGGGTAGTGGAAAGACACGTGTCCTGGTTCATAAGCTTGCATCACTTCTGTTGCTTGAAGATGTTAAGCATGAGCAGCTTTTGATGCTTACTTTTTCCAGAGCAGCTGCTACGGAATTTAAACAAAGGCTGATGGAACTTATAGGCAATGCAGCCCATTTTGTCGAAATAAAGACATTCCATTCTTATTGTTTTGATCTTTTGGGAAGAATGGGAAATCTTGAAGATGCCAAAGATGTCGTTGCCAAAGCCGCCAGTATGATTAATCAGGGTGAGGTGGAGCCTAATAAGATTGGTAAGACGGTATTGGTTATTGATGAAGCTCAGGATATGGGTGAAGCCGAATATTCACTTGTAAAGGCTTTGATGGACAACAATGAGGAGATGCGTGTGATAGCTGTGGGTGATGATGACCAGAATATTTATGGTTTTCGTGGTTCTGATTCCGGCTATATGTATCAGTTGACAAAAGAATCAGGAAGCAGTTTTGTGGAAATGACGGAAAATTATCGGAGTGCACGTCATATTGTAGATTTTGCCAATGCATTTGTACAAGTTATTGGCAAAAGAATGAAAACCACTCCGATTATATCCATGAAAGATGAGAACGGATGGGTGGGGATGAGATGTTATCACTCGGATTATATGTATCAGCCTCTTGTTGAAGACTTGGTCCGTTATCATAAGAATAGTCGTTCGTGCGTACTGACCCAGACAAATGAAGAAGCCGTAATATTGGTTGCACTCTTGCGTAAATATAATATAAACTGTAAGCTGATACAGTCTATGGAGGGTTTTCGTTTCTGCAATATGGCTGAGATAAGATATCTTTTGAGATATATAGATAAGCGGGTCAATACTCCTCTTATTCCGGAAGAGGTATGGTCGGAGGTAAAACAAGCCACTTATACAACTTATGAAAAAAGTCAGAGTCTGACCTACGTAAGGCGTTGCGTTGAATTGTTTGAACAGACTAATAAGGTAAAATACCTGACAGATTTCAAGGATTTTGTATTTGAGTCGTCAGTCGAAGATTTCTGTGATGTCTCAGATGCTGATGTTGTAGTTTCTACCATTCATAAAGCCAAAGGTAGGGAGTTCGATGATGTATATATGCTTGTAACCGACAATTATTCCAAAGATGATGATTTGATGCGCCGTTATTATGTTGGAATGACACGTGCCAAAAATCGTCTGTTTATCCATACAAATGGAGACTGTTTCAGTCGTTGTGCTGTAGATGAATATCTTACAGATCAGAAGCAATATTCAATGCCTGAAGAAATTGTACTTCAACTTTCACACAAGGATGTCAACTTGGGATTCTTCAAGAATCTGAAGCAGGAGGTACTGGCATTAAGAAGTGGAGATAAGTTGAATTACGAAAATACAATTCTGTATAATGCTTTTTCTCATAAGCCAATAGCGAAACTTTCACAGAATATGCAAACTGTTTTGTCCGGCTGGAAGGAGAAAGGTTATGAGGTAAAGTCGGCATCTGTCCGTTTTATTGTGGCCTGGAAACCCAAGGATGCTCCGAAAGATGAGTCAGAATCGGCCGTAGTGTTAGCTGATATGGTGCTTGCTCGGTATTCATAAACAACTGTAGCTTTTTCTGTAAAAAATGAATTTTTTAATAGTATGCAGATATAAATATATAATAATCAAATTAATGGACTGTTTTAACAGGATATTTGGTTTTATCTTTACTTTTGTATATAGAACTTGGGTTTTATACTCGAACAACAAAAAGGAAAACGATGCAAATTCATAACAATACATTGATAGCGGAATGCTCGTCTTACGATTTTAAGGAAATGCTGGAACGTAAGAAAGTGAAGTCATGGCTTAAATCCGTGTCGGCTTTTGCCAATACGGACGGTGGTAGCTTGTTCTATGGAGTAAACGATGACGGAGTGATTGTAGGTTTGGAGAATCCGCAAGCAGATGCTGACTTTATCAGTGAAATGATAAAGGCAAGACTTGACCCAGTACCAGAAGTACAACTTATCCCGATTGAACATGAAGGACGTACCTTGCTTGAAGTAAGAGTAAAGGCAGGAACGCTGACACCATATTATTATTATCAAGACGGAACACGTACAGCTTATACACGAGTAGGTAATGAAAGTGTGGAATGCAATTCGCAACAACTTCTTTCATTGGTATTAAAGGGTACGCACATGACTTGGGATTCGCTGCCTACACAAGTAGATGCCAACAAACATTCTTTCGTTATCCTTGCCAACACTTTCCGAGAGCAAACCCATCAGGAATGGAATGATAAGTATTTGGAATCATTCGGACTTGTCACATCTGACGGGAAACTGACCAATGCCGGATTGTTGTTTGTGGACAATTGCACCGTATTCCAATCACGTATTTTCTGCACCCGTTGGACGGGGCTCTATAAAGACGATGCCATCAGTTCCGTAGAGCATCGGGCAAATCTCGTATTGCTTCTGAAATATGGCATGGACTTCATCAAGAACTATACCATGAGCGGGTGGGTCAAGATGCCGAACTATCGCCTGAATCTCCCCGACTATTCCGACCGTGCTATTTTTGAAGGATTGGTAAACCATCTTATCCATAGAGATTACACAGTAATGGGTGGTGAAGTACATATTGATATCTATGATGACCGGATAGAATTGGTATCACCCGGTGCGATGCTTGATGGCACACAAATTCAAGACCGGGACATATACAAAGTGCCGTCCATGCGCCGTAACCCTGTCATTGCGGATATGTTTACTCAATTGGATTATATGGAGAAACGTGGTTCAGGTTTAAGGAAAATGCGGGAACTTACGGAGAAACTGCCTAATTTCCTTCCGGGAAAAGAGCCACAATATCAAACAGAAGCGATTTCTTTCTATACCACATTTTATAATCTGAATTGGGGAGAGAACGGAAGGATACCTGTCGAGGAAGTTGCCAACAGGGTAAATAGTACCCTCGAAAAGTACCCTGTAAACGAAGATAGTTCGGTGAAAAAGTACCCTGTAAACGAAAAAAGTACCCTCGAAAAGTACCCTGTAAAACAGAATCTCAATAAACCTGTTGGTAGAACGGCTCAACGTATCATTGATATGGTTATATCAAACCCAATGATAACCCGTGAAAAAATGGCAGATGAATTGGATATTTCTTTGGAAGGTGTTAAGAAACAGATAAAGAATCTTAAGGACAGAGGCATTCTCGTTCATGAAGGATCTGATAAGACTGGCTATTGGCGTATTGTAATAAAACCTGAGTAGGTTTATAATTTAAAACTGTTATGCTGAAAAAAGGTATATATGAACATATTATTAATAACGAGATAAGGGGAGAAATTAAACAATCGGAAGCTGAAAATCTTATTTGCGTAAAAAACAATGTTGATAATGCAGAATCTCCTCAGATATTAGCTGATTATTTGGCAAAAGTGATTCGCAATAAATTGGAAGAAATAGAGGATCAACAAGACCGTGTGAATATGATAAACAGAATTTTATCAGAAGCCGGTTTATTGGAGGAAAAGCAGATAGTCGATTATGAGAATCTATTAACTGAAGTTATGACGCATCAGCAATATCTTTTTCAGAGCCAAAGTAGATCGCAAACAATTAGACCGATGAGTGGTTTTCGTGTGAGTAATCTTTTTACTGGTGGTGGAAGTACATTATCATTGGGAGAAGAAATTCGTCGTGAGATAGCTAGTGCTGATGAGATCTGTTTTATAGTTTCTTTTTTGAAAGTTTCAGGGATACGTATTTTAATGGATGATTTGAAGAAATTTACCCAAAAAGAAGGAAGTCGTTTAAGAATTATCACTACTACTTACTGCGGAATTACTCAGTCTAAAGCAATTGAACAATTGTTGGAACTTCCCAATACTGAAATTCGTATTTCTTATAATACAGATATAGAACGTCTTCATGCTAAGTCATATATATTTTTAAGAAATTCTGGCATGAATACGGCATATATAGGTTCATCAAACTTATCAAAATCAGCTCAGACTGATGGCTTGGAATGGAACATTCGTGTAACGAATATAGAAAATCCACACATAATCAAGACCGCTTTAGCGACTTTTGATATGTATTGGAATAGTCCAAATTTTGAAGATATTAGAATTGGAGGTATAGATAAATTTAATAAAGAGATAAATCGTAATTTATTTAGAAACCGCAGCGAAGAGAATTTATATCACTGCTTTACATTACTTCCACATCAGAAACAGATTCTAGATAAGCTTAGTGTAGAGAGAGACGAAAATCATAACTATAGAAATCTTATAGTTGCGGCTACAGGTACTGGGAAGACAGTTATTTCAGCCTTTGATTATCAAAATTTTATAAGGAACCATTCACGTAGCCGTATTTTGTTTACGGCACATAGAGAGGAAATTCTTTGTCAGGCATTGAACACTTACAGGAGTGTTTTGAGAGATATGAACTTTGGTTCTTTGTGGGTTGGAGGATATCGTCCGCAGAATGAGGATGAATACAAGAATTTATTTATCTCCATTTCAATGTTTAACTCAAAATATGATGAATTTTTCTCTTTACTTGATAAAGATTATTACGATTACATAGTCATCGATGAAGCTCATCATAGTCAGGCTGATAGTTATAGGAAATTATTAACTCATTTTAGTCCACAAATATTAATCGGTCTTACAGCTACTCCTGAGCGTATGGATGGTCGTGATTTACGTCCTGATTTCGGAGGACATATCAGCGCTGAAATACGTCTTCCCCAAGCTTTGCAAGCAGGATTATTGACTCCATTCCAGTATTTATGTATAACTGACAATACAGATCTTTCAGATGATTCATTGTGGAGTGGAAATAAATATAATGTGGAACGATTGTCCTACAGATTATGTAATAAAGAGCGTGTAGGCAGAATAGTAGATGCATTACATAAGTACTTGGCTGATGAATATACATGTCGTGCACTTTGTTTTTGTGTAAACGAAGAAACATGCAGATTTTATGGCTAAGCAATTATCTCTATATGGCTTTAACGCATATAGCCTTACTTCAGATACCCCCAATGATGTCCGTAAACGTTTGACTAAAGATTTGCGTGAGGGGAATATTCACTATTTATGTGTTGTTGATGTTTTCAATGAAGGTATTGATATTCCAGAAATAGATACTGTACTTTTCTTGCGTCCTACGGATAGTTTAACAATATTCTTACAACAGTTAGGACGAGGACTTCGTTTTTCTGTAGGTAAGACTGAGCTTACAGTGTTGGATTTTGTCGCACAAGTAAATCGTAAATATGATTTTGCCAGTCGCTTCAGAGCTTTGACACTTAATTCTGATAAAAATATAAAGAAACAAATCGAAGATGGTTTTACAATGCTGCCTAATGGCTGTAGCATTATTATGGAGAAATTGGCTCGTCAATATATATTGGATAATATTCAAAGTGCAATTTATAATAAGACGAGAATAATACGCGAAATAAACAGTTATGGCGAAATCATACCGACAATCTCACAATTCCTTGATAATAATGGCCAGGATATTCGTATATTATATCAAGGCTCAAATTGTTGGACACTATTAAAACGTGCAGCAGGAAAAATTAGCTATATTGACGATCATATAACTAAACGCTTAGAGAAAGGTGTTTCAAATTTGATACATCATAATACGGCTAACTTCTTGCATTTTGTTCAAAGATTCGTAAATGGTAACAGTGAATTTCTTAAACAAGAAAATGAAACTTATGCATTGATGTTATATTATGCTTTGTTTTCTGATAAGTTGGATAAATCAGGCTTTAATAGCATATATGAAGCACTTTCTTTACTCCAAACAGATAAATATAAGTATTTCACTCAGGAAATAGAAGAAATAGTATCGTATTTGCTGGAACATTTGCAAATAAAGACTATTCCTTTGCAAAACCTGTTCTGTCCACAAATGGAGGTATATGGCTGTTATACACGTGAGGAGGTTTTTATGTTGGTTGGACGTCAGACTGCAGCAAAGAAAATGCAGGGTACAGCCACTGGAGCTTTCCATTTATCGGAACATAATGCTTCTTTGTTATTTGTAACTTTGAATAAATCCGATAAAGATTTTTCTCCAACCACACAATACGATGATTATGTAGTCAATGAGAATTTTTTTCATTGGCAATCTTGGAATTTTGACTCTCATCAGACTGATGGAGGGAAACGATATACCCACCAAATGGAAACACAACGTAAGATTCTATTGTTCGTTCGTGAAAACAAGAAAGACGGCTATGGCAATACGAGCCCTTTTTACTGTTTTGGTTTAGTCAATTATGTTTCGTCTCATGGTGATTTTCCAATGAATGTAACATGGCAATTAGAGAAGCCAGTCATGCCATATTTTTTAAAAGCAATATAAAACAAAAAACTCAGTATAACTCATTTGAGCTATACTGAGTTTTTTAGTATTATCATTGTTTACTATATTTTACTTGACTTCCTCAAATATAAAGTATATTGATAATCAGTTAGTTACTGTTATCAAGATAC
>OBKR01000917.1_pt1 | contig 28748 bp, 21 predicted proteins | sample 1518991 | NCBI WGS metagenome assembly OBKR01 (sample SAMEA2452117, study PRJEB22498) | human gut metagenome | biome: human feces; feature: human gut; material: feces | place: Australia | collected 2012
GGATCTTGCGGCACAAGCTTGCCGTGAATGGCGAGGTCAAGTATTTTGTTTTTGGTTTGCTTAATGACTGTTTGCAAGTCAACTTTGCCTTGTTCTATTTGGTCAATCAACGTAAACCATTTCTCTATTTCTAATACAATACGTTGTTGCTCGGCAAGAGGAGGAAGTGGAAATAGTAAGTCCGCCAATACCCCGATATATAATTCTTTTTGATTGGTGCTTCCTGCAAGATTATTTTCCAGATGCCGTTGTATAAGTTGCGATGAGATATAAGCAAAAACAAACTCCGATTTAGTCTCGCTTGCTGTCCTTATAACTGAGATATGAGAATCTGGCACAACAAAAGGATAATTCTTCAAATAGCTTTCGTGGAAAAGTCGTGTTCGCCCAACAGTTCCAGTTCCCGTTGAATTGACAAGTACATCTCCTGTTTTTAGTTTATATTCTTCGCTCCATTTACAAATTGTAGATGGGTCTAAGAAGCGTGCTTGCTCTAAAGATATACCACCTTCTTTTAGGTTACATTTCTGAGCAAATACAGGATAGGTTTTATCTATATCTGAATACTTTGGGGATTTACCTCTAGATAAGAACAAACATATTTCCTCCAATGTTGTCCATACCCATCCTTCAGGCACTTCAAACGGCACATTCTCATAATGGGGCGTATCGGAAGCCTTAGCGGACTTCTTTGGCCGTTTTATTTTTCCCTCTTTTATAAGTCGTTCTTTTTCTGCCTTTATCCTTTCAAGTAGGACAGAGGCAGGTTCATCATTCGGGTCTTGTGGCACAAGTTTGCCGTGTATGGCAAGATCAAGTATCTTTTGGCGTAGCTTCTTCGTATTCACTATTTCTTAGATTTTTGCGGTTCGTTAAATATAAAATTGCAGATACGTTCAGCAGCTTTTTGATTTGCGACCTCAATATCTTCTTTCCCCCATGTGTCTGATGGATATGAAGACAATGCAGTGGCCATGCCGAAGTCACTCCCTCGATACCCTTTTTTGTCTTGTACAAGAGTGCCTTTCTTGGTTTTGAACCAATCTCTTCCTATACACTTGTTGATGTCTTCTTCCAGTAAGATTTTATTTCCAAGCAAATTGACCATATCTTCAAATTCCTCTTTTGACATTCCTGCATCAGTACGAATGGCGTCTATATTGTGGCCACTTGCGGGCATAATGTGCTCCACATTTACTTTATCTGGAATAAAATCAAAATGCCGTCCATGTTCCTTGGCATATATGTACTCATTGAGATATACCAAGATGTTTTTATCATACTCAAGAAGGTCTGCGATGACATCTTCTCTTTTCCATGTGGAATGAATGTGGGTATCAAAATCCTTGATGATGGATTCTGTCGGATATTCTGGATTGACTAATTTAAAATTCTCATTGAATAGGAATGTCTTGAAATAGCGTGAGGAGAAGCCAAAGGCCCCAACTTCGAGAAGCGCGAACAGCCGAAGTAGGCATTCCATAATTGGCGTAATACTTCGCTCCGATATTTTTTCGTTTGGTACTCTGAAAAGATAGGATATAAGGAATAGCTTGAAGTTTTCATTGAACTTCAATAACAGCTTTGTAATGGGGTATTCTTGAATTTCGTCCCATATCCATAGGATTCTTTTGAAGTTCTCACATAGACCAATCGGGGTTTTCAGGAGTTCTGGATAGAGAACAGTATAATATTTTCTTACTCCAGGTGTTGTTAATTGTCCCTCCTCATATTGACGCTGTTTTGCGCGATTTATATACATAAATTGCTGAAGTACACTGTCAATATTGACGATTTTCTTTTGTGCCAATTCATCTGCTTGGCGTATTATCGGCTCCCAAATCTCCTTGAAGTCCTCTTGGTTAGGCGCATGAGAGAATAGGTGCGCTGATATGATATCCGCATCAGAGAGAGGCATGCCCGTCGAGTTTAAAGAATTAAACATCGTTATAGCCTGTTCTATTTGCCAACTTTTAATTTCTATGATCTGGCATTTGTTCAAGAACCCGTTGGCTAACACATCTAGGTTTGATTCTTGATAAGTCTGCAACCGTACATAGAAAGACTTGAAATTACGGAAAAAATTGGTATATTTGTTGTCTTTTTGCTTTCGCGGAAATTTATAGACCATTTTTTCCGCATCCGCAAAGGTTCTAGCTTCAATTATATTTTTAAAATCATCTTTGTGAAGTTCATTGATGGATTCGTTTTCCAGTATTTCCACCCCTTTGGCCTTGTTCCAGTCTTTTTCTATTTCAATTTGCTTTCTTATATCCGCACGATATAGAATCAAATAGATGGCATCCAGGCTTTGCTGCAAACTTCTTCTAAGTCCCGCGGCTTCTTCTGTGTCTGCCATTTCATTTAAGACTTCGGTTATTCTCAAGTGCATCGCCTTGAGAAGAAGCAAGAAAGTCGTTGTTCGCTGTTGTCCATCTATCAAGTTTAGATAGCCTTCCTTTGAGCAATCGATAATGATTGTGCCAAAGAAATATGGATCCTCGGCATCTTGGTCTATATACGATTCAACATCTTGCCATAATTTATCGCAATTTGATGTGTCCCAGGAATATGCTCTTTGATATTCAGGAATACGGAAGATGTCTGACTTTTTAAGATAAGCTCCAATGGTTTGAAGCTTGGGTTCTATTTCTTTTGCCATGATGATTCTTTTAAATTAAGCATTATTATAATGTTAACGTCGTGATTTCCATTTGTAATTGCGCGGTTTTTGATTGCGCGATTAGCATTCATTTGCTTCCGGTTTCTTTAATTTTTCATTTTCTTCAAACTCTTCAATCCATTCCTTCACCTTGGCTTGCAACAACGCCTTGTTGGGGAGATAGAGCTGATAAGCAGAAGCATAGATGTTGGCATCCTTAGGTAAGGTGAGTTCCACGAGTGCATCGTTCTTCTCTTTACATAATAGAATACCGATCGTCGGCTTTTCAAAGTCTTGCTTAATATAGCGGTCATAATAATTGACGTACATTTGCATCTGTCCGAGGTCTTGGTGAGTAAGCTTGTCTATTTTCAAGTCTATAAGTACATAGCATTGCAGTAAACGATTGTAAAACACCAAGTCAACAAAGAAATGCTGCTCATCGAACGTGAACCTTTTCTGCCTTGATTCAAACAGGAAACCTTTGCCAAGTTCCAACAGGAATTGTTGCATCTTGCTGATAATGGCATTCTCCAGTTTAGACTCCGAGTAGGCTGCGTCAGGCTTCAGGCCAAGAAATTCCAACGTGACAGGATTCTTGATGAGGTCTGATGGCTTTTCGACCGTCTGTCCCTCACTTGCCAGCCGCATTACCTCATCTTTGTTACGGCTCAATGCTAATCTCTCATAAAGACAGCTTCCCACCTGACGACTGAGTTGCCTCACGCTCCATTGTTGCGCTGCACATTCTATTTCATAGAAACTGCGGGCATCTGGATTTTCCACCCTCATTAGTATTAGATAATGAGACCATGAAAGCTTGAATGTGGATGCTCCAATTTGATAATCACTGTTTATCAAATTGCCGTAGGTCAAATAAAACTGCCTTATTTGGCGTAAATATGGATACGACCATCCATCGCCCAGCCTGTCGGTCAGACGTTTGGAGAGTTCTTTCAGCACCGCTTTTCCGTATTCGGCTTTTACCTCTCCCTTTTGCTCATATTCTACGATATATTGTCCGATGTGGAACTTCGTATAGACCTCAGCGGTATTGACAGCTGTTGCCACACGTCTCCTTGCCTGCGTAACAAGGTTAACAACCTTCAGGAATAGGTTGTTTATGTCTTTATCATTTGTGACAATCTCTTTTTCCATAGGTTCAATCCTCCTTAATTGTTGACAGCAGCTTTTCCAGTTCAGCCACAGCGGCACTTATCGTTTGGCTTTTTCCCTTTATGTCCGCCATTAGTTCAGCCAATGAACGGTTGTCCTCTTCACCACCTTGTTTTATCCATGTTATGTCAAGGCTTGTCTTGTCACGGCTCATGATTTCATCTATGCTGTATTTGCGCCAACGGCCAGCAGGGTTGCTTTCGGCATCGTATGTCTCTTTCCGTGCAGATAGGTTATCTGCATGATAGCACAGCACAAAATCGTCAAGGTGATGACGTTGCAATTTGTTTGTAGCCAGGGTATGCTTCACGTCCGTTCGGTAGTCATAGAACCAAATTTCTTTGGTGGGTTGTCCTTTGGTGAAGAAAAGCACGTTGGCCTTTACTCCTTGGGCATAGAATATGCCAGTGGGCAGACGCAGGATGGTATGCAGATTGAAGTCGGTAAGCAATCGCCGCCGTATGGTTTCTCCGGCATTCCCCTCAAAAAGTACATTATCTGGTAACACCACAGCTGCACGGCCTCCTGTTTTCAATGCCAGCATGATGTGCTGGAGGAAGTTCAACTGATTGTTTTTTGTTTCCACATAAAAATCCGGGCGGTTAATTTCAACAGAACCGGATGGACGAGTGCCAAACGGGGGATTGGCAAGAATTACATCGAATAAAAAAGAAGGCTCTTTTTCCAAGGAATCTTCACACGTGATGGGGCTGCGGTCTGTGCCGATACCATGCAAGTAAAGATTCATGGAAGCCAATGTTACGACCAATGGAGTGTTGTCAACGCCATGTAAAGCCTTGTTATTCAAGAATTCTTGTTTTGATAAATCGGGTGATTGGCCTTTCATGTAATCGTATGCCGCGAGCAGGAAGCCACCAGTGCCACAGGCAGGGTCGTATACCGTTTCGCCTATCTGCGGTTTGATGCAGTCCACCATTGCGCTGATGAGTGGGCGAGGCGTGAAATACTGTCCGGCACCGCTCTTTTTGTCTTGACCATTCTTTTCCAAGATGCTTTCGTAGATTGCCCCTTTTACATCGCCATCCATGATGAGCCATTGCTCCTCGTTAATCATGGTGATAACCTTTTTGAGGTAGACGGGTTTATCTATTTTGTTCTGTGCTTTGGTATAAATAGTGCCTATCAGATTTTCCTGTTCACTAAGTATCTTCAAAGTTTGCTCGTACTGGCAAACTAGCTCGTAGCCATCCAATTCTATCAGGTCATTCCATTGATAGCCTTCCGGTATGGCAGACTCCTCGCCAAACATCTCCACATTCTCTGCGTCCATCTTTAAGAACAGCAGATAAGTGAGTTGGGTGATATAATCGGTAAAGCCTATGCCTTGTCCGGATAGTGTGGTAGCCAGGTTCCACACCTTTTTTGTCAATGACTGTTCATTGGGTATATTGTTATTTGCCATGATGTTATGCTGTTTTTCTTAATACTACAAAATTAAATAATGAGAGAAGTGCCGCATCTGCCTGTTGCATATTGCCGAAGGCACTTATCATTTGGGCTGCATGGGTTCGGTCGGTCATACGCAAATCCCTTACGGTGCAGGCTCCATTGGAGGCGATATAGTCCACGATACGGCTCATTACCTCACGCTGTTTGTCCGTGATGCCACCTTGCTTTTGACCGCACCATAGATTGAAAAACTGTTTGGCTGACGGATAAACGCTTTCCAAACGTTCTATCTGATGATAGGCAAAACGTATAAGCTGTATAAGGTTGGTCAATGCTTCCGCTTCTTGTCTCTTTGAGGTGCGTTTTACTTTGTCAGGACTGATTATCGCGTAAGAGTTCCACAATCGTTTAGGAGAAAAACGATTGCTCTCCATTTTCAATTTGTTCTCCAAGTCTTTCAGCATGGCGTATGTTATCGGTTCGCCTTGATTGTTATAAATGATTCGCAATGCCTCTATGTCATCACAATGTTCGTTACAATATTGCTCGAAAGCCTCAGTGTCGTTTTGGGCTTCTTCCGTAGAAAAGCCTTTGAAAATAAGCTCGTCTTCACCTGGCATTAAGGTGTTGACAAAACCTGCAGTTAAGATAAGTATGTATTTCCGGGCTTCTGCATGGTTGGTTATAGGGGAAACCAATCCCTTGCGTTCGTTGTTTGGTTCGTTTATGTCGTAGTATGGAGGTAACGTGCCATTTTCAAGTGCAGCGTAAATTCGAGTGGCCAATTCCTTCATGTCTTCATGTGCCAAATGTGCAAATTGCTCACGCTGAGCATTATCTGCCTTATTATATAGACGTGACAATGTGCCTGCAAGTCGTTGCAAGTAGTTATCGGGCAGATTACCGTGAGTGATGCGCTCCAATAATTCCTTGAGTGTGATAGTTCCATTCTCAGAACCTTCAAGAGTTGGAATAGTATGTTGGTGTTCCGTTACTCCGACTGCATCCACCAGAACAAAGCTATCTTTGCTGATGGCGTTGGGCGTGACATTTCGTAATTGTTCATCTCCAATAGTTCTGACCCCACGCCCTTTCATCTGCGTATAAAGCGGTAAGGAAGCCACATCACGCATGAAAATCAAGACTTCCAGCGGCTTTATATCTGTTCCTGTCGCTACCAACGTGCAGGTCACGGCAATACGAAAATCTTTATCGTTGCGGAATTGCCGTATCAGTTCATTGCTGTCACCTGCCGAGTAAGTTATCTTCTGCACAAAATGGTCATCGGTGCGTCCAAACACCTCTTTGGCGATGTTGACAATGTTGGTGGCGTGATTTTCATTGAGAGCGAATATCAGCGTCTTGGGCAGATAATCCATATTTGGCTCCCTCGGAGGGTCGTTGAACAATTCGGTATAGACAATATCGCGATAAGTGGAAAGAATCAGCTTGATTTGGGCAGGATTGATGATACTGCGGTTGAGTTCTTCTTTGGTATATGTTTTTGTTTCCTTGTTGCTGATGGTCTTCACCTCACCCGTATAACGAGTCTCGACCTTAGTACGCTGTCCTTCAAGTATGGCACCGCCTTCTTCCGTCTCCCTTGTCTTGATACGATAGGTACGGCATTCGACATTCACACCATCGGCAATGGATTGCTCAAGAGTGTAATTCACAACCATGTTGTAATTGAAAAACGCTTTTGTTTCAGGTATTGGCGTTGCGGTAAGACCAATTAATCGGGCAGTATCAAAATACTCCAAGACCTTCCGCCAGTTACCATAGATGGAGCGATGACATTCATCTATGATAATAAGGTCGAAGAAGTCGTGGGGAAGATTCGGATTATCTGGCAATGTCACCTCTTCCTCTATGTCTGTTTCATCATCCGTTTCGTCATCATCAACGATCTCCTCGCCTTTCAAAAGGGAGAACAATCGTTGAATGGTAGATATTACTACATTACTGTCAGAGGGGATATTTGCCGACTTCAATCGATTTACTGTGAAGATTGTATTAAAAGCATCCCCGGTTTCAGTCAGACGGAATGTGCCAAACTCACCTTCTGCTTGTCTGCCGAGATTGTTGCGGTCGACGAGAAAAAGCACACGCCGCATAGGAGTGTATGACAACATTCTGTAAGCGGCAAGGCAGGCTGTATAGGTCTTGCCAGCTCCTGTGGCTAACACCATTAACGCTTTTCTCTGTCCCGACCGAAAACTTTTTTCCAACTCTGTGATTGCTTCATATTGGCAATCTCGCAAGCCTCTTTTGCGTAATGTGGGCAGTCCTGCAAATGGGTCATCTATGCCCAACATTTTTACAAGCTCTTTGATGGTATGCATCCGGCTTAGAAATACCCAGTCGGAATCTTGCTTGCGTAAATCCTTGAACAAGAGTTCCTTCCCATTGGATTTATAGAGAAAGGGTAAGGGATTTTGCCATGACTGGTAGCGATGGGGCACATTCCTAGCGTAAGTTCCAACTTGTTCGCTTACCACATTGCTTGACACATCCACTTCTTCGCGTTTCGCTTCAAGCACACCGATAGCTTTCCCATTGACAAACAGGAAATAATCTGCTTCAAGATTGCCTTTGAGCAATCCTTCGCGAATGGCTGCAGCAGTGATGTTTGCCTCGTATTCATCTCGGTCAACAACACGCCAACCTGCTTCTGCAAACCATTGGTCTATCTTGACTCTTGCTTTTTCTTCCGGTGTCATACGCTATATGTTTAGTTCCAATAATCTTGTATTATCGGAAGTTGCACGCTAAAAACAATGAGACATATTTGCGCTACATTACTGGCGTTCATCCTTGTCAGTTATCAGATCCTTCAAATTGACTTGAAGAATTTCCGCTATTTGTTGCAATGTCTCTAGATTGGGCTGGATCCTGTTGCAGGCATAGGCATTAACCATACTGAAACTTTTATCCAGTCTTTTATCCAGCCATGTTTGCGAAATGCCTTTGTCTGTCAAAACAGCCTTTATTCTATTCAGTTTCATTTTTAGTTGCAATTTTATTTTGCAAATATAGTGAATTATATTCGACAATCAGAATTATTTCCTACTTTTGTAGCCTAAAGGTATAACGTGTTTCCGCAAAAACGAAAGTCAATAATAAGCAGTAAAGAGGGAAGAACAGCTCCGTGCCGACTTCTATGAAGAAATGGTAGCTTACGGCAAGGAAGTATACGGCATAGACTTAAAAAAGTTGGCACCAAGTAGTCCGTAGGCTACATACGCGGGACGGGAAACGCTATGGTGTCGTTTCCATGTGCCGCCTGCTTGGTGTGAGCAAATAAGTCTACTACAAACATGAGGACAAACTTCTGGACCGTCTGTGCGAGGAATCCTTCGTCGTGTCCTTCGTCAAGGAGGTTAAGTTCCGTGTCCGCAAGGCAGGATTTGTCCCGTCCGTAGTACCGCACAAGATAGGTTTTTTATCTATCTTCGCGAAGAATACAAAAGACAACCCCGAGAGTGAATAACTTAAAAGAAGGTCAACTTGATATAAAATAATACAAACCGGAGTCAACCTACCTTATCGATAAGAAGATATTCAGTCAACTAAAATCGTTAAATGACAGATTCAGTACCGATTTTAATACCACTTAGCTGATACTGCAGTACCAGCTAAGTGGTACTGCGGTGTCAGCTAGATAAAACTCCAGTACCACCTTACTGGTACTGGTGATGGTATTTGCTTCCCTGTCATGGCAATCTTTTTCCATCACCGAACTCAGGTTGCTGAGATGCGGTGCAGGTAGTGTCGCGTCTCTTGTAAACCGATTCTCTCCGAATGACTCTCCATGATGGTCTCGCCTCCACTTTGCAACCAGGTTGCGGGGAAAGTATCGTAACTTCGCGGCAGATATAAACAAAAGACGAGCGTTATGGAAAATCATCACGACGAACATGGGAACGCCCATGAGCACCATCACCACCATGAGCATGGCGGCATGAGGGGAAAGATTGGGCTGTTGGTTGCGACCGCGCTGCTGCTGGTGGCGGCGGTCTTGGTGGAGAAGTATTGCGGCCTGGAGACTTGGCAGCTGCTGTTGGTCTACCTGGTGCCTTACCTCCTGGTGGGGCATGAGACGCTGGGCGAGGCGTGGGAAGGCATTAGGAGGGGCGACGTGTTCAATGAGCACTTCCTGATGTCGGTGGCTACCGTCGGCGCGCTCTGCATTGGCTTCATGCCGGAAGCCGACACGGAGTTTCCCGAGGCTGTCTTCGTGATGCTCTTCTTCCAGGTGGGGGAGCTCTTCGAGGGCTATGCCGAGGGCAAGAGCCGTGACAGCATCAAGCACCTGATGGAGATTCGCCCCGACGTGGCCAACGTCGTGAGAGGAGGCGAATTGCTTACCGTATCGCCCGAGGAGGTGAAGACAGGTGAGGAAATTGTGGTGAAGCCTGGAGAGAAAGTGCCCCTGGACGGTACCATAATAGAGGGAACCTCCGCCCTCAACACCGTGGCCCTGACGGGCGAGAGTTTGCCCCGCGACATAGGGGAGGGGGATGACGTGATGTCGGGATGCGTCAACCTGTCGGGCGTGATTCGTGTGCGGGTGACCAAGAGCTTTGGCGAGAGCACGGTGTCGAAGATTATCCACCTGGTGGAGAGTGCGGACGAGAGGAAGTCGAAGAGTGAATCTTTTATCACCCGTTTCGCCCGCATCTATACGCCCATCGTGGTCATTGGCGCATTGCTGTTGGCCGTGTTGCCTCCGCTATTTACCGCGGGGAGTTTCATGGACGTTTTCCCCACGTGGCTGGAGCGGGCACTGGTGTTCCTGGTGGTGTCTTGTCCCTGCGCCTTGGTCATCAGCGTGCCGCTCACTTTCTTTGGTGGCCTGGGCGGCGCTTCCCGCAAGGGCATCTTGGTGAAGGGCAGCAGCTACATGGACACCCTGGCCAAGATAGGTACCGTGGTATTTGACAAGACGGGCACGCTTACCCATGGCGAGTTCGCCGTGACGGCCGTGCACCCCGATGACTTCAACGAACGGGAGCTGTTGCACCTGGCGGCCCACGTGGAGCATTTCTCCACTCACCCCATAGGGGAAGCCTTGCGGGCCGCCTTTCCCAACGAGGCCACCGATGGATGCCGAATCACGGACGTGGAGGAGATAGCGGGGCATGGCATCAAGGCCCTCGTGGAAGGCCGAGAGGTGTGCGTGGGCAACACGAAGATGATGGACAAGGTAGGCGCACGATGGCATGACTGCCACCACGTGGGCACTATCATCCACGTGGCGGTAGACGGGAAGTATGCCGGACACATCGTCATCAACGACAAGGTGAAAGAAGACAGCGCATCCGCCATCAGCGAGTTGAAGCGACTGGGCGTGGAGCGCGCGGTGATGCTGTCGGGTGACCGTGAGGCCGTGGCCAAAAGCGTGGCGGGGCAGGTGGGCATAGATGAGTTCCATGCCGAGTTGCTGCCCGCGGACAAGGTGGAATACGTGCGGCGCATGATAGAGCGTGAAGCCCAGGGCAAGAGCCTGGCCTTCGTGGGGGACGGCATCAATGACGCACCCGTGCTGAAACTGGCCGACGTGGGCATCGCCATGGGCGGACTGGGCAGTGACGCTGCCATAGAGGCGGCCGACGTGGTGTTGATGGACGACAAACCCACCAAGGTGGCCACGGCCATCCGCATAGCTCGCCGTACCATCGGCATAGCCCATCAGAACGTGTGGTTCGCCATCGGCGTGAAAGTAGCCGTTTTGGCCTTGGCCACGGTAGGCTTGGGCACCATGTGGATGGCGGTGTTCGCCGACGTGGGCGTTACCGTCCTGGCCGTGTTCAACGCTATGCGGGCGTTGAGATAGGCTACTTCAATTCCACCAGCTCATATTCCTGGCTGCCCAGTCCCAGTTGCTCGGCGTAGTCGAGAATATGGGTGCCGTGGCGGGAGTCTATACGCTCTATCAGGTGAGACTTTCCTGGGTCGTCGGAGTTGCGTACCATGTCCACGCAGGCCTTGTCCAGGGCCACGGGATCCAGTGAGGCCAGGATGCCGATGTCTTTCATCTTCACTTCCTCGGGAGTAGCTACGCAGTCGCAATCCACAGAGAGGTTGTTGGCCACGCTGATATAGAGGATTTTGTCGCCAGCGTGGTCTATGATGGCCTTGCAAGCCTCGGCCATGGACTCCAGGAAGTCGTCCTGCTTGGGCAGCTGGCTCCAGGCCTTACCCGCGCTCTTCACTCGGCCCGCGGAGTGGATATATCCCTTGCCGTCAGAGGAGGCGATGCCGATGGAGATGTTTTTCAGTGCGCCGCCGAAGCCCGCCATCGGGTGTCCCTTGAAGTGGGAGAGCACCAGGGTGAAGTCGTAATCCAGGTAGTGCTTGCCTACGTAGTCTTCTTTCAGGTGCTTGCCGCCCTTGATGGGAAGGGCTACGTCTCCGTCAGCGTCCATGATGTCCACTTTGGCGATGGCCGTGAAACCATGGTCTGCGGCGGCTTTCAGATGGCTTTGGGTATTGCCTCTCCCGCCGCCATAGGCTGTGTTGCACTCCACGATGGTGCCATTCACCTTTTGCACCAAGTCCTTGATGAGATTGGGATCCAGGTGGTTGTCGTTGCCTGGCTCTCCCGTGGAAAGCTTCACGGCCACCTTCCCCTCGGCCTTCCTGCCCAGCGCCTCATAGATCTTCAGCAGGTTCTGGGAGTTGATTTCCTTGATGAAATACACCTTGGGGAGTTGCGCCTCCTTCTTCGCGCCGCTCTCCTCGGGGGCTTGGCTGGTCTTGTGGCTCCAAGCCGATGCTGTCAGCGTCATGGCAGACGCCAACATGATGGCAAATATTTTCTTCATGTGCGTAAGGTTGTTGGTTGGTGTTTTCTTTTTGTCCTTTTCTTTTCTTCTCCATTGTGGCAAGCGCAAGGGGGAGTCTTCTTTGCCGACAAAATTAAAATCTTTCTGCCGAATGACAAAGGAATTTTCCGAAAACTTGCGTCTTTTCTGCCAGTCGTCAGTCTTGGGACAAGACCCCACCCAATTTAACACCTTCACGGACAGAGAGTCGCCCGTTCGCAACCCGCGCCAGCTCTACCTCTATCGTATCTCGGAGGTGTTACAACAGTACGTCGGCCTTTGCGAACAGGTTTCATTCCTGTGTCATAAACGTCAATGAATCGTTTATGTGTTTTATGGAGAAAATAAAAAATGGGAAATTCATTTTTCCATCAGCGCGGAGGCGATAATTTTGCCAGCGAAAACAAAGCGTATGGGAACGGGACAAAACAAGCAACAAAAACAAGCGTGCGTCAGGCTTCTTGCCAGAGCATGGCTTTCCGCGCAAATGGATTGAGACATTGGGTTATGAGGAACATTCGCATGTTCATGGTAGTGATGATGATTGGGACAGTGGCCATGACGGCCATCGCTTCCGATACGTTGAAGGTGAAATTTCGTTCGCGTGCGCTTCTTGACGCTACTGCCTCGGGATACGGCCAGGATGAAGTGCAGGGGTATTATCGCTTGGAAGACTTCCGTGTCGGTTTCAAGGCCAATTACGGAAAGTTTGAGCTGAAGGCCGACATCGGTCTTGGCGGAGGGAAGGTGGCCGTGAAAGATTTGCTATTGAACTACCACTTTAATAATAGCGTGATTTCCGTGGGAAACGGATATGAGCCGTTCTCGATGGATATGCTCATCAGCACGGCCGACTTGAGATTGCATCAGTCCGCGGCTTCGGCCCTGGCGTTCACCAATAGCCGCAAGCTTGGCGTGACCTATCATTTCCATGACGATAATTGGTATTTGGCAACGGGTGTTTACACAAACAATGACATCAACAAGTTGGGCGATGAAAAGAAAAATTCTCTTGTGTCCACGTCACGTGTCGTATGGCGAACGCAAGACCGGCTACGCAAACGCTTACTGCATGTGGGAGGAGCCTTCTCTTTTCGTACGAAAGACGTAAACAAAGACAACCCCATGGGAAATGTGAGCAGCGACGGGGTGACATCCATGTTTCCTTCCCCGCTGCTTGAAGCCGAGATAGACAACATGGGCACTGAGTTGAAAGGTTTGCTGGAGGTACTTTACACGTCGAGGAAAGTGTTGCTGCAGGCCGAGTCTTTTGTTGACCGCTTGAACCGTTCTGGTGGTTTGCGTCATTACCTGGCTTACGGAGGATACGCTCAAGGGAGCTATCTTATAGTGGGCGAAGGATTCGATTATGACGAGATGTACGCGATACCAGGGCGGCCTTTGTCAGACAAGGCCGTGGAGCTGGTGGCGCGTTTCAACTATACCAACCTCAACGACGGTAAGAGCGGAATCTATGGTGGTGAGGAAAAAGACCTGTCGCTTGGCGTAAACTGGTATCTGAATAAATATCTCGGTGTGAAGTTCAACGGCAGTTACGTATGGGTGGGCGACCACTGCGACTCTTTTTACGACAAGAATTTCTTCTTGCTCCAGGCTCGTGTCCAATATATATTCTGATGTACCCCCAAGGCGGCTTTCGGGCTTTCTGATATGAACAAAAAACAGGGCGCAACCTTTTGGGTTGCGCCCCGTCTATTGATGATATGAGAGAATCTGTTTATTTCACCTCCTCAAAATCAGCGTCTTGGATGTTGTCATCCTGCTTGGCATTGTTATTGGTGGATTGCTGTTGGTTGCCTGCACCTTGCTGTGCGCCACCTGCTTGCTGATACATCTGCTGGCTAGCGGTCTGCATCACGTTGTTCAAGTTGGCGATAGCGGTGTCGATAGCGGCAATGTCAGCGGCCTTGTGGGCATCACGCAACTGCTGCAGGGCTTGCTCTATGGCAGGCTTCTTGTCAGCGGGTATCTTGTCGCCATTGTCCTTCAAGAAGTTCTCGGTGGTGAAGATCATGGAGTCAGCCTGGTTCAGCTTATCTACTTTCTCACGCTCCTTCTTGTCGTTCTCGGCGTTCTGCTCTGCCTCTGCCTTCATGCGGTTGATTTCATCCTCGCTCAAGCCAGAGGAAGCCTCGATGCGGATGCTCTGTTCCTTGCCAGTAGCTTTGTCCTTTGCGCTTACGTTGAGGATGCCATTGGCGTCGATGTCGAATGTCACCTCTATCTGGGGCACACCACGACGAGCGGGAGCGATACCTGTCAAGTTGAACTGGCCGATACTCTTGTTTTGCGCGGCCATGGGTCGCTCACCCTGCAATACGTGGATGGTCACCTCCGTCTGGTTATCTGCCGCGGTGGAGAATACCTCACTCTTCTTGCAAGGAATAGTGGTATTGGCATCTATCAGCTTTGTCATCACGCCGCCCATGGTCTCGATACCCAAGGTCAGAGGAGTGACATCCAGCAACACGATGTTGCCTACACCTTCCTCCTTATTCAAGATGGCACCCTGGATGCTTGCGCCTACGGCTACCACCTCATCGGGGTTCACGCCCTTGGAAGGCTCTTTGCCGAAGTAGTTCTTCACCAATGTCTGCACAGCGGGGATACGGCTAGAACCACCTACCAAGATTACCTCGTCGATATCAGAAGTAGAAAGACCTGCATCACGCATGGCGTTCTGGCAGGGAGTCAAGCAAGCCTGGATAAGGTTGTGAGCCAATTGCTCGAACTGGGCACGGGTCAAGTTCTTTACCAAGTGCTTAGGCATGCCGCCCTCAGCGGTGATATAAGGCAAGTTGATTTCCGTGGTGGTGGAGCTGGAGAGCTCTATCTTCGCCTTTTCCGCAGCCTCTTTCAAGCGTTGCATGGCCATGGGGTCTTTGGTGAGGTCTATGCCCTCATCGGCCTTGAAACCGTCTACCAGCCAGTTGATGATTACTTGATCGAAATCATCACCGCCCAGGTGAGTGTCACCATTAGTGGAAAGTACCTCGAACACGCCACCGCCAAACTCCAGGATAGAGATATCAAACGTACCACCACCCAGGTCGAAGACGGCAATCTTCATGTCCTTGTTGGCCTTGTCCACGCCATAAGCCAAGGCGGCGGCGGTAGGCTCGTTCACGATACGGCGCACGTTGAGACCTGCTATCTGGCCAGCTTCCTTGGTGGCCTGACGCTGAGAGTCGGAGAAGTAAGCAGGTACGGTAATAACGGCATCCGTTACTTCCTGACCCAAATAGTCTTCCGCGGTTTTCTTCATTTTCTGCAGAATCATGGCGGAGATTTCCTGTGGGGTATACTTGCGACCCTCAATGTCCACACGGGGATAGCCATTCTCGTTTACCACGGTGTAGGGCACGGAGTTGGCTTCCTTGGCGCTTTGGTCATAGGTCTCTCCCATGAAACGCTTGATGGAGTAAACTGTGTTCTTGGGGTTGGTGATGGCCTGACGCTTGGCAGGGTCACCTATCTTGCGTTCGCCGTCCTTAACGAATCCCACGATAGAGGGAGTGGTACGCTTGCCCTCGCTATTTGCGATCACTACAGGCTCGTTGCCCTCGAATACGGCAACACAGCTGTTGGTAGTTCCTAAGTCGATTCCAATAATCTTTCCCATAATCTTATCTGTTTTATTTGTTATTATTCAATTTATTAGGATTAAATTCCTGCCAACATTTTGCAAACCGCATGCCAAGGACGTGGAATGTGTCAAAATGGCAGAGGCATCTTCCCGTATTGCCTGTCGACACAGGTCTGGGAAGATGCCTCTATTGATAGAAAGGAATTGAGAGAAATCACTTCTTGTCGGCGATAGCCTGCTTGATGCTAGCCTCCAACTCTTCGCATAGCTCGGGGTTGTCTTTGAGCAGCGTCTTTGTGGCGTCGCGCCCTTGCGCCAGTTTCGCTCCATTATAGCTGAACCAGCTGCCGCTTTTTTGTATGAAGCCTAAGTCCACTCCCAGGTCGAGTATTTCGCCTATCTTGCTAATACCTTCACCGAAAGAGATTTCAAACTCCGCCTTGCGGAAAGGAGGAGCGACCTTGTTCTTCACCACTTTTACCCTGACTTGGTTGCCTATCACCTCGTCACCATTCTTTATCTGTCCTGTCCTGCGGATGTCTAGTCTCACGCTGGCATAGAATTTCAGGGCGTTACCGCCTGTGGTCGTCTCGGGGTTGCCGAACATTACGCCTATCTTCTCTCTCAGCTGGTTGATGAAGATACAGGTGGTGTTAGTTTTGGAGATGGTAGCCGTAAGCTTTCTCAATGCCTGGCTCATCAACCTGGCTTGCAAGCCTACCTTGTTGTCGCCCATGTCTCCTTCTATTTCCGCTTTGGGAGTAAGGGCGGCCACGGAGTCCACTACCAAAATGTCAATGGCAGAAGAGCTTATCAATTGGTCGGCAATCTGCAGGGCTTGCTCTCCATTGTCGGGCTGGGATATCCAGAGGTTATCCACGTCCACGCCCAACTTCGCTGCGTAGAAGCGGTCGAAAGCATGCTCCGCATCGATGAATGCCGCGATGCCTCCAGCCTTTTGCGCCTCGGCAATGGCGTGGATGGCCAACGTGGTCTTACCAGAAGACTCTGGACCGAATATTTCTATAATCCTGCCGCGTGGATATCCTCCTACACCAAGGGCCATGTCCAGACCTATGCTGCCTGTGGGTATCACTTCCACGTTTTCGGTATGTTCGTCGCCCATCCTCATGATGGAACCTTTGCCGAAATCTTTCTCTATCTTGGCCATAGCGGCCTGAAGCGCTTTCAACTTCCCCTCGTTGGGTGTTGCGGACGCGCCTTCTGTCTCTTCTTTTTTCGTCATGGTTATCTATGGTTATTATAGTTCCAAATCGCCATCGAACACTTCGTGCCAAGGCAATCCCTGTTTGTTCAGTTGCTCCATGAAGGGGTCTGGGTCGAAATCTTCAACGTTCCAGACGCCCGGTTTCTTCCAGATGCCCTTCAGGAACATCATGGCTCCTATCATGGCGGGAACGCCAGTGGTATAGCTTACGCCCTGCATGCCAGTCTCCTGGTATGCGGCCTGGTGCTGGCAGTTGTTATATATATAATAGGTGTGTTCCTTGCCGTCTTTGATACCTCTGATGCGACATCCAATGGAGGTCTCTCCCTCATAGTTCTCGCCCAGGTCTTGCGGGTTGGGCAATACGGCCTTCAGGAACTGCAGGGGGACGATATTTACCTTGGCAGTCTTGCCAGAGCCGTCTGCCAGGGGAGCTTCATACACTATCTCGTCTATCCTGGACATGCCGATGTTCTGTATCACGTCCAGGTAGGTGAGGTATTGTTGCCCGAAAGTCATCCAGAACCTTGCCTGCTTGATGGTGGGATAGTTCTTTACCAGGCTTTCCAACTCCTCGTGATGCAAAAGATAGCTCTCCCTTGGGCCTATGTTGGGGTAGGTGAGGGGCTTGTGTATTTCCAAAGGCTTCGTTTCTATCCATTGCCCGTCTTTGTAGTAGAGTCCCTTTTGGGTGATTTCCCTGATGTTGATTTCCGGGTTGAAGTTTGTGGCGAAAGCCTTGTGGTGGTTTCCCGCGTTGCAATCCACGATGTCCAGATATTGTATCTCGTCGAAGTGGTGCTTGGCGGCATAGGCCGTGAACACGCCCGACACGCCTGGGTCAAATCCGCAGCCCAATATGGCGGTAAGGCCAGCTTGCTCGAATTTTTCCTTGTAAGCCCATTGCCAGCTATATTCAAAGTGCGCCTCGTCTTTAGGCTCGTAGTTGGCGGTGTCCAGGTAGTTTACGCCGCAAGCCAAGCAAGCCTCCATGATGGTGAGGTCTTGGTAGGGCAAGGCCAAGTTTATTACTATCTCGGGCTGGTAGGCTTTCATGAGCGCCTTTAGTTGCTCCACGTCGTCAGCGTCTACTTGAGCCGTCTTTATCGGCATGGTATATCCCTTGTCGTGGATGGCTTTCACCAACTGGTCGCATTTTTCCTTGCGGCGGCTGGCGATCATGAACTCCGTAAACACGTCAGTGTTCTGCGCGATTTTGTAGGCAGCCACGGTAGCCACGCCACCCGCGCCAATCATCAATACTCTGCTCATCTATATCTAGTCTTTTGTTTGTTTTCTCTTATGGTTTGATTTCATCTGCTTTGATGCCCAGCGCGGTCATCAGCGAGTAGCCCAATATTTCTTGCCTGAAGTTGCCGCCCGTGAGAGGCTGCATGGCCAATAGGGTGATGCGCTTGCCTTCATCGTCTATCCGCGACAAGGCTTTCCTTATCAGCTCATATTGGGATCCTTGTTCCGCGTTGGGAATTATCATGATCCGCTTCACCTCCTTTAGGTTGGCGATGGTCTGGGCGACATCCGCCATGTAGTCATCTTTGCTCACGATGTCTTCCACGGGATAGCTGCTGATGGTAAACTCGCCCAATTTTGGATCCTTGAATGCTTGGGCGTTAAGCTCTGTCTCGTAATCGGCGGGCATGAAATTCTCCATTCGCCGCGCCCCCCTGTCGTGTATCAACACTACTTGTGTCTGGTGGTCACCTTCCCGCAGTCCGCCGTCCAGGGCTACGCAAACCAACCACTTGGCCATGTCTGCCGGAGGGATGCGTCTTCCTATCATGCGCTCGAAGTTGACGATAAGCTCAAAGGCCACCTTGTCAACGTAGTCCGCGTCAACAATGATTACGTTCTCGCTCCATGGCGTAGGGTTAGTCTCTTGTGGATTCATGTTTGCAAAGATAATGATTTTCCCTTAACCTGCCAAGAAAATCACGGGATATTGCGTGAAAGCCCTTACGCTACCATCCCATCAGTCCCTTGAGGAACGGGAGCAGTTCTGAGGCCATTTTTTCTTGTTGTGCCTTGCTGGGGTGCCATCCTGCTCCAAATCCCAAGTCGCCTCGTTGCGGCGTGAAGTCGAATCGGTATATCTCTTTGTCTCCCTTCTCCCTGGTTTCCTTCATCAGCTTGTTGAGTATGGCTTTCTGCTCCTCGTTTTCTTTTCCGTTCATCATGGAGCCGGTCAGCATCACGATTTTTGCCCCTGGATAGTATTCTCGCAATTGCCCCAGGAACTTCCTGTAGGCTTCCTCATACAGTTTGGGGTCATAGTTGTTGCTGGAAAAGTCGTTGGTGCCCAGGTTCACGCATACCAGTTTGGGTTGGTATTTGGAGAAGTCCCATGCCTCTTCATGTTGGTTGAAGAGCGTATAGGGATATTGCCAGGGCATGTTGTCCTTGCTGCCCTCTTTGGGACCGCCCGCATTGCGATAGACTCCTATGCCGCTGCGAGCCACGCAGTGGTAGCGTGCTTGCAGGCTGTCTGCCACGATGCGGGCATAGGTATACCAATGATTTTCCGTATTGTCCTCATAAGGGTCGGAAGCCACTATGCTCTCCGTGCCAAAGCCGCAGGTGATAGAGTTGCCTATGAACTCAATGGTACGGTCGCTCAAGGCTGGTGGGTCGGCTAGTTGGCATCCCTTGTCCAGCACGAAGGCGTGGAATTCCGGGTTGCGGTAGAGTCCCTCTATCACGTACATGGCTCTCACCTCATGGATGCCTTGCGGCAATGCCGTGCAGAGGGAGACCACGGAGTCCCGTTCGCTGTCAAACGATACCTTGAAGGCTTCCGCCCCGTCTATGCTTACCATAAAGAAACCCGTCTTTGGCCGGCATACCATTTTCAACGATGTCCCCTGGAAGCGAGCCTTTATCGTGACTCCAGGATAGTTGAACCTCGCGATGCCCGTTGGCGATACGCTTACCCGTCCTATGTACTGGATGCGAGCGTCGTTAGCCTTGAAGATTTCCCCGTTGATGGGTAGTGTGGTTGAGGCTTGGGCGCATCCCAGAGCCAAGAGGATGGACATCGCCAAGCATTGAAGTCTTTTTTTCATAGCAATGATGTTGGTTGTAAGATGCGATATGGTGGTTGTCACCGCGAAAATAGTTTTTTCTGTTGAATAAACCAAAAAAATGGGTCTGAAAGCATACGGTGTATGGGATTTTTCACTATCTTTGTACACAACCAACACGCTATTCACCATGCGAAAATACGCTGAATACATTAGGCAGATAGAGATAGAGTCGCTTTGGAGCGGCACTCGTCACATCCTGTGGGACTTGGATAGGCACGTCAATATCCTGAGCGGCATCAATGGCGTGGGCAAGAGCACCATCTTGCGCAAGATTATCAAGGGCATAGGAGCCAGCGGCGAGCTGGCCAGCGATACCTTGAAAGGAGTCAGACTTGAGGTGGTGCCTGATGACGCGGAGTGGATACGTTATGACAGCATCCGTTCCATAGACCGACCGCTCATCAACGCGGAAGTTGTCTCGAAGATGGACTTCTCGTTGGCTACCGAGCTGGACTGGCAACTCTTCCAGCTGCAACGCAAGTACTTGGACTACCAAGTGAACATAGGCAACCGCATGATACAGCTCTTGCAGTCAGGAGAGCCGGACGCAGCCGCCAAGGCGCAAGCCCTGAGCCAGCCCAAGAAGCTCTTCCAGGACATTATTGACGACTTGTTCAAGGAGACGGGCAAGAAGATTGTGCGTGACGCCAATGAGATATGTTTCTCGCAGATAGGCGAGAAACTGCTACCCTACCAGCTTTCCGCTGGCGAGAAGCAGATGCTTACCATCATGCTTACGGTATTGGTGGAAGACGGACAGCCCTACGTGCTCTTTATGGACGAACCTGAGATAAGTTTGCATTTCGAGTGGCAAAAACAACTTATTAATCTCGTGTTGCGGCTCAATCCCAATGTGCAGATGATCATGACTACCCATAGTCCGGCAGTGGTGATGAATGGCTGGAGCGACCATGTCACCGAAGTCACGGACATCACCCAGGACGAATAACCCCAAGGCGGAAGATGGCGCGGCGACTTACAGAACATATCAACTCCCAGTACATAGAGGCGGCGAACCATTTGACCTCCAAGAAGGCGCGTCGCAAGATAGTGGCCTACGTGGAGAGCTATGAAGACGTGTTCTTCTGGCGGATGGTCTTGGGCAGGTTTGAGGACGATACCCGCTATTTCGAGATTATGTTGCCCACTCGGCAAAGCCACTTGGACAGGGGCAAGAAGGCGGCCATCGCCAGTATGCTCCATGGCGTAGGCAAGGACATGATTGCCTGCGTGGACGCGGACTATGACTATTTGATGCAGGGCGCGTCGGCCAATTCCCGTCAGCTCTTGGAGAGTCCCTATATCTTCCACACCTATGTTTACTCTATAGAGAGTTACCAATGCTATGCCCCGGGGCTGCATGACATCTGCGTGATGGCTACCCTCAATGACCACCACATATTCGACTTCGAGCGTTACCTCTCCGAATACTCACGGGTCATCTTCCCCCTCTTTGTCTGGAATATTTGGTGTTACAGGACGCCCAATTACGTGCATTTCACGCTTAGCGACTTCCTCCGCATTGTGGATCCTGGCATCGTGCGCTTGCGAGACGTGCGCAACGCTTTGCAAGTGGTGAGGATGAAAGTGGAGCGGAAAACGCGCCAGCTGGCGCTTGAATACCCAGAATTCGAGGACGAACGGGAAGACTTGGAGCGTGAACTGGCCCAGTTGGGAGTTACGCCCGATACCACTTACCTCTACATCCAAGGCCATCACCTTTTCAACAAGGTAGTGGCTCCCGTGATGCAAAAGGTGTGTGACACGCTGGTGCAAGAACGGGAACGGCAGATTAGGTCGCAAGCTCTCCACCGCACGCAGGAGCAAACTGAGCTTTCCTGCTATGACAACAGCGTGGAGCGCATCACCCCCATGTTGAAGAAAAGCACTTTTTATCAACAGGCACCTCCTTACCAACGTCTCCTGGACGATGTGGCCCGTTATTTGGGGCAATAGAATTGTCGGTTGGGACAGGTGCGTTGAAGACTGGTGGGACATACCTAGAGTGCTTTGGCTCTATAAGTGCTCCAAAAAGTCAGTATTACTGCTTTTCGTTTTCAGTACTACTGATATTTGATTTCAGTAGTACTGGCTTTCAATATCAGTAGTACTGTTTTTTTTGATTTAAATATTCACGATATTGGGAATAGCGTCAACCCGCTTAGGGAAGCGTTAACGTAGGTCAAAAAGATTGACGTAGGTCAAGAAAATTCCCCTTTTGACATAATTTCCCAGGAAAAAGCGTGCGGAGAATAGGATAAAGCGCGTAACTTTGCCCCCGTGCTTAGGCACACCGCTCCATATCTTCAATGACACAAGAGAATGGGATAACAACAGTATGTGAAACTAAGACAGAAAGGGTAAAAAGATGAAAAACTGGATTGAGAACATCAAGCGTGTTGTTCGCGAGTTGGCCTCCAGGATGGAGGCTTACAACTATGGGCGCGTCCATTTCGCTTAACCCATAGGCTTCATGGTGATGAATGGAGGCTCGTGCAGCCTCAAGTATATAACGGCTCCCTCTCTGGAGGTGGTCATCAACAAAAAGGGGAGCCCTTCTTTATGAGGGCTCCCCTTTTTGTGTCTGTGGGCATCCTTTCTTGGATTAACGGTAGTCGACGAAAACGCGTCTTTACACTTCACCAGGAACATTACCGTGAGGTGGCAACAGCATATATATAATGTACGCGCGCGGGAGATGGGTGTTCCTTGCGTGCCACCTCGCTTCACGCTCCTTGACATAGACTTGTGGCGCGAAGACAGGCAAGTAGCGTTTGCCCGTGTTATTTCATGTCCTCGTCGGAGAACAGGCTTAGCTGGCCGGTAATCTCGTCAATGACTTGCTGCTGGCTTTTGCCCTTGTCTGGGTCCAGGTTTTCCTGTTCCAGCTCCTCTTCCGCGCTATCCTCGGGCTCCTCCGTCTGCTCTTCCGGATCGGGATGGCGCAAGGGTTCCAGCTCCTCAATGCGTTCCACCGTCCAGTTGGTCAGTCGCTTGCCCTTGGCCTTGAAGCTCTTTTGTCCCACGAAGCTCTCTGCGTCTATCTCCTCTTGTGGCCTGAGCGCGTCAGCTCCGCCATAGGTCACCAGTATGCGGGGGTAGGCAACGTCGGTGAGCAAGATAAGTCGGGAGTCGGGGTTCTCTCCCAGAAAATTCTGGTGCCGCTTGGTGGCATCCATGGTGAAGCGTTTCAGGTAGGGAAGTCCGCTGTTGTCCGCGTCGTGAAGCACTGCGGTCCATACCTTACGGTCATCCCACTTCTCCAGCCTTAGGATATTAGGTTCGTAGTGGTTGTTCGCGTCGAAGTTGGTGATATAGAACTCGCCATTGTCCAGTACCACCAAGATGCTCTCGGTGTCAGAGAACTCGCCCAGGAAACGTCCGTGCTCTTCGTAGTTGATGCGATTGACATCGGGGTCAAACCATACTTTCCTGCCTCCCAGGGTGGAGTGGCCGTGGCTTTTCAGCCCGATGCGGTGGATGTTCTTTTTCGACAGCAGGTTGCCCTTGGCGGCTCTGCCCTTGATGAGCACCTCGGAGAAATCTTTCTCCATGAAGATGTTTTGTTTCTTGCGTTTGGGGTCTGGCTCCAGCGTCACCTTGATGACTTCCGCCTCTCCGTTGGGATTGGCCGTGAAGTAAACCACCCTGGAACCGGGCTTGCCCTGCGTCAGGTCATACATCTTGTCGCGGGTCATGGCGGTGATATTGAAACGCTTGATATAATATGGCCCTGTCTTGCCGTCCCGGTAGACGCAGTTGTAGATGGTGCGGGTGTCGTTCTTCTTAAACACCTGCACATGCAGGATGTTCTTGCCGACGAAGATTTTCTCGGCCACTTTTGTCACCTTGAACTTTCCGTCTCTATAGAAGATGATGATATCGTCCAGGTCGGAGCAGTTGCACACTAGTTCGTCTTTCTTCAGTCCCGTGCCCACGAAGCCCTCTTGCCTGTTGATGTAAAGCTTGCGGTTGGCCTCCACCACCTTTGTCACCTCGATGGTGTCGAAATTGCGTATCTCCGTGCGGCGGGGGTGGTCTTTGCCATATTTCTGCTTCAGGTATTCATACCAGTTGATGGTGACCTCAGTCATGTGGGCCAGGTCACGTTCTATCTCGGCTATCTCTTGCTTGATACGGGCTATCAGCTCGTCGGCCTTGTCTTTGTTGAATTTCAAGATGCGCTGCATCTTGATTTCCATCAACTTCAAGATGTCGTCACGGGTCACTTCCCTGATGAATTGTGGCTTGAAGGGCGTTAGCTTCTCGTCCACGAAGCGGATGGCCTCGTCCATGTCTTTGGCCGTTTCGAAGCGTTTTTCCTTGTAGATGCGCTCCTCTATGAAGATGCGCTCCAGCGAGGCGAAGAATAGTTGCTCCTCCAGTTCCCCCTTGCGTATCTGCAGCTCCTTGCGCAACAGGCCCATGGTGGAGTCTACGTTGTGGGCCAGCACTTCCTTCACGGTGAGGAACACGGGCTTGTTGTCCTCTATCACGCAGCAGTTGGGCGAAAGGTTGATTTCGCAGTCAGAGAAGGCGAAGAGAGCGTCGATGGTCTTGTCTGACGACACGCCTGGTGCCAGGTGCACCAGTATCTCCACTTCGGCAGCTGTGTTGTCCTCTATCTTGCGCGCTTTTATCTTTCCTTTCTCCACGGCCTTGGTGATGGAGTCTATCAGCGTGGCCGTGTTCTTGCTGTAGGGAATGTCACGTATGGCCAGCGTCTTGCTGTCCACTTTCTCTATTCTCGCTCTCACCTTGAGCGAGCCTCCCCGCTGTCCGTCATTATACTTGCTTACGTCGATGGCTCCGCCCGTGGGGAAATCAGGATAGAGCGTGTAAGGCTCTCCCTTGAGGTAATGGATGGCGGCATCGCATAGCTCCACGAAATTATGGGGCAACACCTTGCTGCTCAAACCTACCGCGATGCCCTCCGCTCCTTGCGCCAAGAGCAGGGGAAACTTCACGGGCAGGGTGATAGGCTCTTTGTTGCGGCCATCGTAGGAGAGTTGCCAGTCGGTGGTCTTGGGATTGAATACCACTTCCAGGGCAAACTTGGAGAGCCTGGCCTCTATGTATCGGGGGGCGGCCGCGCGGTCTCCCGTCAGTATGTTGCCCCAGTTGCCTTGGCAGTCTATCAGGAGGTCTTTCTGTCCCAGCTGCACCAAGGCATCCCCGATGGAAGCGTCTCCGTGGGGATGGAACTGCATGGTGTGCCCCACGATGTTGGCCACCTTGTTGTAGCGGCCGTCGTCCATGCGCTTCATGGAGTGCAGTATGCGCCGCTGCACGGGTTTCAGTCCGTCCTCTATATGAGGAACGGCCCGTTCCAGTATCACGTATGAAGCATAGTCCAGGAACCAGCTTTGGTACATGCCGCTGAGATGATGAACCACGGCAGCGTCAAACCTGTTGACGGGTTTGTAGTCTGAGTGCTGTTCCTCGGTCAGTTGTTCGTCGGTCGTTCCTGGAGAGTCTATGTCTTTCGTCTCGTCACTCATCGTGTAAACATGTTTATGGTGGATGCTCGCGAAATTACGAAAAAAAGGCGAAATAAGCAAATATATGTTGAAAAGTTAGGGCAATTAAGAGAAAACGATTATCTTTGCACGAAATTTCCAAATACCTTTATATATGGCACAAGACGACGTTTTCAAAAAGATAGTGAGCCACTGCAAGGAGTACGGATTCGTGTTCCCCAGCAGCGATATCTATGATGGTTTGGCGGCGGTATATGACTACGGCCAGAACGGCGTGGAGCTCAAGAACAACATCAAGCAATATTGGTGGCAGAGCATGGTGCTGCTCCACAGCAACATCGTGGGCATAGACGCGGCCATCTTCATGCACCCCACTGTGTGGAAAGCCAGTGGCCACGTGGACGCTTTCAATGATCCCTTGATAGACAACAAGGACTCCAAGAAGCGTTATCGCGCCGACAATCTGATAGAAGACCAAATCGCCAAGTATGACGAGAAGATAGACAAGGAAGTGGCCAAGGCCAAGAAGCGCTTCGGAGACGCTTTCGACGAGGAGAAGTTCCGCCAGACCAATCCCAGGGTGCTGGAGCACGTGGCCAAGCGAGACGCTTTGCATGAGCGTTACACCAAGGCCATGCAGGGGCCGGACTTGGCGGAACTGAAGCAAATCATATTGGACGAGGGCATCGTGGATCCCATATCGGGCACCAAGAACTGGACGGACGTACGCCAGTTTAACCTGATGTTCTCCACGGAGATGGGTTCCCTTTCCGATGCCACCAGCAAGATTTACCTGCGTCCCGAGACGGCCCAGGGCATCTTCGTCAACTACCTGAACGTGCAGAAGACAGGGCGCATGAAGCTGCCCTTCGGTATAGCCCAGATAGGCAAGGCTTTCCGCAACGAGATTGTCGCCCGCCAGTTTGTCTTCCGCATGAGGGAGTTTGAGCAGATGGAGATGCAGTTCTTCTGCCAGCCCGGCACGGAGATGAAGTGGTTTGAGTACTGGAAGAAAGTGCGCCTGGCTTGGCACAAGGCCCTGGGCATGGGCGACGAGAACTATCGCTACCATGACCATGAGAAACTGGCTCACTACGCCAACGCCGCCACCGACATAGAGTTCCATATGCCTTTCGGTTTCAAGGAGGTGGAGGGCATCCACTCGCGTACGGATTTCGACCTCTCCCAGCACGAGAAGTATTCAGGCCGTCAAATCAAGTATTTCGACCCGGAGCGGGGCGAGAGCTATACACCCTATGACGTGGAGACTTCCATCGGCGTGGACCGCATGTTCCTGAGCGTGCTTTGCCACGCTTATCGCGAGGAGACGCTGGAGAATGGCGAGACTCGTGTAGTGCTGCGCATACCTGAGCCTTTGGCTCCGGTGAAGTGCGCCGTCTTCCCGCTCGACAAGAAGGACGGACTGCCTGAGTTGGCGCAGGAAATCGTGGATGAGCTGAAGTTCCATTTCAATACCCATTACGGAGACCCCAAGGACAGCATCGGCAAGCGTTACCGCCGTCAGGACGCTATTGGCACTCCTTTCTGTGTCACGGTAGACCACGATACGCCCAATGACCATAAGGTGACCTTGCGTTTCCGTGACACGATGGAGCAAGAACGTGTGGACATCAGCCAGTTGAGGTCTATCATAGAGGAGCGTGTGAGCCTTACCAGTCTGCTAAAGAAATTGGGCAATGAAATCAAGAATTATGAATAAGTTATGGTTGCCGCTACTGTTCGGACTCTTCCTCTTCGCTTCCTGTAGCGAGGACGAGGAGACGGTGGTGGAGTTCCCCAACTGGCAAGCCACCAACGAGCAGGCTTTCCAAGAGGTGATGGACTACGCGAAGGCGGAGACATCCACGGGCAACACCGACCAGTGGAAGGTTTTCCTGGACTGGTCCTTGGAGAATCAAAGCGCCAACATGGGTGGCTTCATAGAGGACTATGGCGACGAGTACCATATCGCTGTGCAGGTGTTGGAGAAGGGCACTGGCTCTGGTTGTCCCCTCTACACCGACTCCGTGTTGGTTCATTATCGTGGTCGTCTGCTGCCCTCCACTTCTTATGAGGAAGGGTATGTGATACATGAAAGCTACACAGGCGAGTTCAATGACGATACGGCTTTACCTGTGAAGATGTATGTGGGCAGCCTTATCGATGGCTTCACCACAGCCTTGATGCAAATGCATATCGGTGACCGGTGGATGGTGTATATACCGAGTCAGTTGGGCTATGGTTCTACGGAGTCCGCTAATGTTCCCGCTTATTCTATGTTACGTTTCGACATAAAATTGGTAGGTTATTACCGTGCTAACCACGAGTCGAGGGCGGGAGAGCCCAAGGGCGAGTGGATTTTGGAATAGCCTGCGCTCCGGAATAGCGGATAGCGCAAGTTTGGCAGAAGGCTTGCTCCTTGGGGGGCAAGCCTTCTGCCGTAGTCTTCATGTCCCTTGTCTGGCGCTCGGAGAAGGCATTGCAGGATGCCCTCAAAAGTAAGTAAGGTTAGTTGGGCAAGTAACCTTACTTATTTTCGATTTTAATATAGATAAGTTGGCCAAGTAAGTAAGAATACTTTTTGGGGGCATAAATACTGTGTCTTTTCCTGGTAGAGATAGACGTTTTTCTTGTTTATAAACTAAATCAATAGACACTTCATGAATTTACATCCTGCTTTAACAGACAGTCAGCGAAAGCCGTGCTGTTTTGATAGACAGGAATGGATACTGGAATGCGGATATCCGGCTTTTTCTTTATGCGTATAAAAATGGAGTGACCTAATGATTGAAGTTAGATAAATCTTTACAAATCCAGTACGCCTCGAAAAACGTATGAGAAGCACGGAAAAACGCAACTAGTTGCGTTGCTCTGTGCAACTAGTTGCGAAGGCCGATGAAACTAGTTGCGTGCCCCTTCGAGACTAGTATCGTTGCCAAATGCCCGCGAATGCCGATTTCCCGGCATCTGCCCCCAGAAAAGCAAGAAAGTACAATATCTTGACATTCCTGCCAGTAATCCTCCTTTTTGCGTGGTGAGGCTAAGGGATTTCCCTCTCGGTTAGTGTCTGCTTGCCAATCATTGCAGTCTCCTTTCCTGGTTTCGATGTCGCCCGTGAGTCGTTCCTTCTCAACAGTTTTGCGGATAATCAAGTGTTTTCTCCCGATTTCCTTGGTGGTTATCCAAAAAACGTTTACCATTTGCGAATGGTTTCCGTGCCTCATTTTCGTGAGAATCATGGTGGGAGTGCCTGC
>OBKR01000918.1_pt1 | contig 28743 bp, 17 predicted proteins | sample 1518991 | NCBI WGS metagenome assembly OBKR01 (sample SAMEA2452117, study PRJEB22498) | human gut metagenome | biome: human feces; feature: human gut; material: feces | place: Australia | collected 2012
GATTCACTTAAATATTTTCTCCAAAAATAAGATTTTTCATTAAAAAAAGCTAAAAATTATGATTTTAAAAAAAGTTATCTTGAAAACGTTTTCGCTTCGAATGTTATTATAATAATTATAGAAATGCTTGAAATTTATCTTTATTGTATCAAAAAAGCCAGATATTCTGACTTTTAAAAATAAGAAGATAAATAAGAAGATATTACATCAATAATTTCAAGTTCTGATTTCATTAAAGGCTCTTCACTTATTAAAATAATAACCGCCTTTAAATCACCAAGTTTAACCAACTTACGGCCAAAGATATATTTTTCAAATTTCACCTGCTTTGTAAGAGAAATTTGATTTGATGGCGTTAGAGAAATACTTCCATCCTTTAAAAATAAATTCAAAAATTCTTCGGTAATAACATCATGCTTAGAAATTCTATTCGTAGTAGACGCTATAACATCTGATGATGAAGTTACAATCAAATCTAAATGATTATTTTTGAATGCTTTTAATAAATATAACAAATGCTCATCAATTTCATTAAGCTCAGTATATTTAGACAAAACAATTTGCTTATCTGATGTATAAATATCTAGCATATCACCAGGACCGACGCGAAGACGTTTTCTTATTTCTTTAGGAATAACGATTCGCCCTAATTCATCAATTCGACGAATAACACCTGTTTCCTTCATATAAATCACCATTTATATTTTTACACATTACTACCATTTTATACATTTTTTTCAACTAAAAAAACACCATTAATTATAATGATGCTTTTAGAAATTTATCTCAATTACTATTTATCAAGGATCATATCTAAGAATGTCGAAAGTGTAATTAAATAATTCTTAGAATCACCTATTTTATTTATCGTAATTTCAATTTGTCTATTATAATAATTTAAAACAATATTTTCACTCAATTTATTTGCGAGTTCAAACATTTTATTTCCATCCATTTTAGATGACATTGCTTGTGACATAAATAAGATCATTTGGCTCTTAGTGTCCAAAATCTTTTTGATTTCAAGTTTATCACAAAGCTTATTAAGAAGCATTTCATGCATATAAATATCAAGTTCTGAATCATATTTACCAAAACGGTCCAATAATTCAGTCTGAAGATCATGTAATTCATTAAGTCTTTCAATTTTAGCAATGCGCTTGTGAATTTCAATCTTCACATCCTCATTATTAATATAGTCAGATGAAATAAAACGATTGGCATAGGCTTTTGTAAGTGATGGGTCCTTCTTTTCCTTTGGTGCTTCATATGGATTTTTAGCACGGTGAAGTTCCTCATCAAGTAGGTGAAGATAGGTCTCAAGACCAACTGTTTCAATAAAGCCAGATTGTTCATCACCTAAAATATCTCCGGCTCCACGAATTGATAGGTCTCTCATCGCTATTTTAAAGCCCGAACCTAATTCATTAAACTCTTTTATTGTATCAAGTCGCTTTAAAGCTTGCTCTGTAAGAATATAATTTGGTTCATACATCAAATATGCATAAGCTATTTTATCACTTCTTCCAACACGACCTCGAAGCTGATAAAGCTGTGATAATCCAAGCCTATTAGCATCATGTACAATTAATGTATTTGCATCCGGAATATCAATTCCTGTTTCAATAATTGTTGTACACACAAGCATATCATATTTTTTATCAATAAAATCTGTAATAATTCCTTCAAGCTCCTCTTTATCCATTCCGCCATGTCCAACACATATACGACAATCAGGAACTAATGCTTGAAGATGATGGGCTACATCATAAATTGTATCTTTAAAATTATACATATAAAATACTTGACCATGGCGAGTCATTTCACGTTCAATTGCGTCTTTAATAATCAATTCATTACGCTCAAGAACATAGGTTTGAACGGGATATCTATTTTTTGGTGGGGTTTCTAACATTGATAAGGTTTTTATTCCCATCATTGACATTTGAAGGGTACGGGGAATAGGTGTAGCTGATAAGGTAATCGCATCAACATTAAGCTTAATTTCCTTAATTTTTTCCTTTTGCGTAACACCAAAGCGCTGTTCCTCATCAATAATTAAAAGACCTAAATCCTTATATTTAATATCCTTACCAAGAAGCTTATGAGTACCAATTACAACATCAACTTCACCTGATAATAAGCCTTCCTTAGTAGCTTTAATTTGAGATGTCTTTTGAAGTCTATTAAGTAAATCAACTCTAATTCCAAAGCGTTCCATACGGTTTTTAAATGTATAATAATGCTGACGAGATAAAATGGTTGTTGGAGCAAGTACGGCAACCTGCTTGCCTGACTCAACAGCTTTAAACGCGGCACGAAGGGCAATTTCTGTTTTACCATACCCAACATCACCACAAACCAAACGATCCATAACTCTATTTGATTCCATTTCTCTTTTAATTTCAATAATAGCTTTTTTTTGATCTGGAGTTAATTCGTAGCCAAAGTCAGCTTCGAATAAAACCTGATCAGGAGTATCCGGTGCAAACGCATAGCCTACAGATGCACTCCTGTTTGCATATAATTTAATTAAACCTTGAGAAATATCTTGAAGCTTTCTTCTTACCTTCTCTTTAGCTTGACTCCATTTTTTAGTACCTAAGGAAGATAATTTAATATTTTTTGCATCACCAGCATTATATTTTTCAAGCGATGATATTTGTTCAAGAGGAACATATAAATTATCGCCATTATCATATTCAACCTTAATATAATCTCTTTTAATTCCTGATGTTTCAAGCATTTGAAGACCCTTATATATACCAATACCATAATCAAAATGAACAACATAATCACCAATTTCAAGTTCATCATAATGACTTATTTTACTAGTATTCTTATAAACTGATTTATACTTTGTTTTTCTTGGCTCATATTTAATATTAAATAATGTAGCCTCATTTAAAACAATTAACTTTAAAGCATTTGATTTAAACGATGGTAAGTAATCATTAAGAAGAATATTTATTTTACCATCCGCAATTGCTTTATCATTTCTTATCATTTCATAGCTAAAATGATTGTCTAAAAGAGTTTGTTCTAGGTGCTCAAAGCGGATTTGATTTTGAATTGTAATTATGATTGTATATTTTTTATAATTCTGATTTAAATACTTAATAATCACTTCTTCATTAGCTTTTAAATCATCAGGGATTGAAACCTCATATTCAGTACCATTATTAAATACATTTACAACTCCCTCTGATAAAACGGCAGCTTGCGTTATAAGATCTTCAAATTTAACGAAATAATTCAAATCAAAAAGAAAATGACCTTCAAGATTATCAGAATAATCCTTAATGTCCTTAATCATTCTTTGATAAGTATCTTCACATTTTTTATAATCAATTATATATATCAAAGGATCATTCATAAAATCCATAATTGATTCAACTGGCGAAAAAAATCTTGCATAACGGGTTAAATTATCAACATGATTATGCGTTGATAAGTTTTCAATATCCTTATCTATTTTTTCTTTTTCAAATTCAGTCGGTTTTGTATCATAAATAAATTGATTTAATTTCTTTAAGGCTTCTTCTAAATCATCATCATTATAAAGAAGTTCAGAAACTGGAGCAATTTTAACCTCATCTAAAGCTTCCTGTGACCTTTGAGTCTCAACATCAAAATACTTAATAGTATCTATTTCATCGCCAAAAAGATCAATACGAATAGGAGAGGAATAATTAAGGGGAAAGATATCAATAATTGAACCACGATGGGAATATTCACCCGTCTTAGTTACCGTATATGAAAAATGATAACCCATTCGATTTAAAGTTGAATATAATTTTTTTTCATCAATAATACTTTTCTTATCAACCTTAAAAATCAAATCATTCCACAATGTATGAGTATGATTAAGTTTTACAGCTCCTGTTAGGTTAGTTAGAACCAAATAGCGTTTACCATCTAAAAGCGAAATTAGCGTGTTAATTCTTTCATACTTGAAGTCACCTTCAACATCAATCATCTGAGCAGCTAAAAGCTCATCAGCTGGGAAAAATAAAACATTATTTTCATCAAGCATTTGCGATGCCATGGAATATGCTCTTTCCGCTTCATACAAAGTAGGAAGAACACATAACATACTTTTATCACTTTTTAAAAAATTACACACAGCATGTGTAATCATAAAATTCATATTTTGATTTTTTAAATAAATCGGATAATGTAAATCTTTATCAAGTAACTTACTTGAAATTGAATCATTCATTCTATCACCTCAAAAAAGTAGGTATAACCTACTCCTTCTTTTTTTGTTTATGGATTAATCCATTTATTAAAACATATATAATCATTATAGCATATAGTGCAAACATAACGCTTAAAGCCCAAGTGATATCTTTTCCACTTACTGTCCTTATAATTAAATATACTAAATAGATTACATAAGATATAAGTAATATAAAGCCTCCCGCTTTATTAATACGACCGAATATTGCAAAAACAAATACAAGTACTGTAGCAATAAGCATTACCGTTATATCAACCCAAATTTGATTACCGACCGTTAAAGGATTAACTGTACTTGCAATTCCAATTACAAATAAGATATTAAATATATTTGAACCAATTACATTACCAAGAGCAATATCATTTTGACCCTTTTTAGCGGCTACGATTGAGGTAACAAGTTCAGGAAGAGATGTTCCTACTGCAACAATAGTAAGTCCTACTAAAGCTTCCACTAAATCATGATTTAAATTAGCAGCACTACCAATACCATAGGCAATATTTTTAGCACCATAAACAACAGCCTCGCCACCTGCTACAATACCAGCAGCGCCCAAAATAACAAAGACAATTGATTTTAATATTGACATCTCTTCGATTTCTTCGCCCTCAGATGTAATTCCCTTATTTTTTTTGTTAGACCAAACAAGATATAACACATATAGAATAATGCCAATAATTAAAATTATACCTTCCCATCTTAATATTGCATATGTATTTATCCCATCATTATTCAAACCAAAACACAAAGTGAAAATAGCAAAAAGTACAGAGACACCAATTAAAATAGGATATTCCTTTTTACATACACTCTTTTTTATAACTATAGGTGTAAACACAGCACTAAACCCTAGCACAATAAATAAATTACACGTGTTTGACCCTACAATATTTCCCATCGCAACATTAGCGTTTCCACCTTCAATAAGACAAGAAATAGAATCACCTACAGATACTGCAAGTTCGGGGCAGCTTGTTCCAAAAGCAACTACTGTTAATCCAATTATCATTGGTGATATATGAAGCTTCTTAGCAAGTGAAGCCGATCCTCCTACAAAAATATCAGAGAACTTAACTAAAAAGAAAATTCCCAAAATTAATAAAAAAACACATAGTATCCAATTATACCAAGCATTCATATTTAAATCTAATAACATAATAATACCTCACACGAAAAAGAATGCTTTAGTTACCTAAAGCCTTTCTGTTTTTTCTTTCAAATAATAAAATAAAGCAATTTCTCTTTGCGTATCTAACTCAAGCATTTTATTACCAACCTTAGTTTTACTTGAGCAATGCAAAACATTTCTCATTACATCGGTTTGAAGATTACATTCAACCTTTAAATCATGTCTTAAATCCTCAACGATACTTCTTATAGCAGGAACAGCATCCTCACCTTCAAAAATCATACCAAATGCAGGTCCTGATGTTAAATACTTTACAAGTTCACAAAAATAAGGCCTTACTTCTTTTTCAATATAATGGAGTCTTGCACATTCTTCATCATAATAGATATACGATGAATCTACAAGCTTAAAGTCTTTCGAAATTATAGTATTAATTGTTTTTTGAATAACTTCAGGCTTAGTAAAGCCAGGTTTAACCATAACGTAGCATTGTTCAATCATAGAATCACTCCATATGTAGATAATATATCACATTTATTATTATTTGTCCAATTTAATTATATACTATTTCCGTTCCTAGCCTTTCTTAATTTTAAGCACTTATACAAATAAAAGCATTTTCATATAAGAAAAGAACAATCGGGACGTATAACGTGCAGTTTTTTGTGAGGATTCGCTTAACATATTAAAAGAGCAGCTATAATACTGCTCCTATGTTTGATTATAATTCAATTATTTCAACTTTTGAATTATGCTTTAAAGTTTTCTCATCATAAGATATTCCTAGTAATAATACCTTTAAGTGCTCCATGATCATAATTCATATAATTTGTAACAGATTCAATAGCTGACGTTTGAACCCAATAATCCTTACATTTACCTCGGAGTACAGCCTCAACTACAGATTTAGGATTATATAGTGAAACACCATTCAAATTATAGCCATTATACCAAGACTTTATTTCATTAAAATCTCTATTATATTTATTACATAAACCAATTACTTCATCCTCTGTAAATCCTACATATGATTCTATTGGAAATGAATCTAACATATCATATTCCGTAAACATATTTAAGGTTGATTGAGTTGAATATCTTCTTATTGGAAGTATTCCTGTCATATAGACTAAATCAATACAGCTTGACACATTACTAGATTTAAATAAATTTCTTAATAATTCTGTATATTCATCACATAACTTAGTATTATATTCTTGTTCACGATAAATAACATCCCATTCATCAATTAAAAAGATGAATCTTTCATTTATATTAGAATTAATTCTTATAATTGCTTTTGATATAGTATTATCCATTTCTTTTAAAACATAGGGAAAAGCATCATTTAAATCATCTAGAAGATTAGTTTCTAATTCTTTAAAAAAATCATTTTTATCTCTAATATCCGTATATAAGCTTGCCATATCAATCCAAATAACATTATGTTTATTTAAATGCTCTAAATATGAATTATCCTTTGCTATATTTAGTTTATCAAATAAAGATAAGAATCACAGCCTTTAGAATAATAAGCATTAAGCATAGATAGGGCCATTGTTTTTCCAAAACGACGAGGACGAGTGACACACATAAATTTACTTGATGGTTTACTAATATTACTATTAGTAATTGTAATTAAGTTTGATTTATCTATAAAGATTCGTGCACTTTTATATTCTTTAAATTTATCATTATTTTTATTTAAATATAAAGACATTGTACCATTCCTTTACCTATTACATTATTATTTTATCATACTTTAAAGCTTATCTTTTTATTTGTAAAAAATTGGAGCTTTACACTCCAATTAATTAGTCATTATTCTTTTGTTATACTTTTTCTTTTTAACAATAATAATTGTTACAACTACAGCTCCTACTATAACTAGTAAGATGCCAGCGGCGATTAAAATATAACCCAAAATAGGCATGTGGAAGGTAATGCCTGGTACAAGTACTATAAATGTACCTACCATATTTGATGAAAATGTTACATATCTTCCATATCCATCACAAGCTACATTTATAAGCTTATCTCCATCTAAATAATAAACCTCAAGCTTATTCCTATCAAATGATGGTGATACCTCAAGATAATATTTAATATTATCTGATATGGTAATTTCACTTCCATTATAATCCATTAAGGATATATTTATAGCCTCATAATGCTCGCTATAATCCTCCATAAGCTTAACAATCCTGTCATATTCACTACCAGAGGTTATAGTTTGTGACTGAACAATATAATTCTTAGGTAAAATATTATTTAAATCATCAATTTTAACACTATCACTTGATTTACTTAAAGATGTAACCTTAATTACCTTTGTTGTATAAGAATCATTACCTAAATTAGTTTTATACTTACTAGTTTTAGCTTTATAAATAATGGAATAAACACCAAGCTTAGAAAGTGTTATTTGATTGTTTTCAATTAAAGCATCTTCTCCTTCAGGATCTAAAGCCTTTATTTCTAGCTCGCATTTTTCATCTCCAAGAAATGCACTAGCCTCAGGTAATTTATAAATAGCATTTTGAACAGAAGATACATCACCTGCACTATCAATAGTAATAGTTGGAACATATACACCCGGAAACTCGGTTTCACTATCAAGTGTTTTGTCTTCTTTAGATACACTATCTAAATTAAGCTTAATATTAAATGATACATCCATTCTCATCGCATCAACCCGACCTGTAAATGGAATAGGACTTTTAATATCATTTCCTGTTAAGCTTACAGTATAGGTGCTTTTTTTACCTACATCTTCTTTTATAACTCCTCTTTCATAATCTCCGGGAATAGAAAGATTAGTTAAGGCATTATTATCAAGAAGCGTAATTGAGACAAAATAGAAATCACCTTGATTAACAACTAAAGCATTAGAATCAAAATACTTTTCAATCATTCCCGCACCAATGGAGCTTGTACCTCCAATGGTGTAGGATGAATTATAATACACGTTCTCTTCTAATCCTTCTTCTGCATGTAGCAATGGAAGAGGAGTAATTAGTAAGATAGCACAGCCTAGTATTAATTTCTTTTTCATAAAATCACTCTCCATATACAGCAACAATCGTTACAAAGCCATTTTCTAGATAATCCTTAATAATAGCCTCATTTTCCAAATCAATCGTTTTAAGAGTACCATTTACTAAAATGGCCCAATGATTAAAGCCTTCATTTTGTTCTTGACGCTTTAAAGCCCTTAATTGGGTAGATGTTAAAGTATTACCTAAAGTACTTCCTTCTACAACCGTTGAATAAGCAATACTTAAATCAATGTAAGTTCCATTTTCATATTTTTGATATTTAACAGTAAGTGGTCCTTTTAGAATCGCTTTAATGGAACAGCTTTCAGTAATTTCAAAGCTTGTATCATATAAAGCATCAGTTTGATAGAAATATTTTTTGTTTTCACCTGCGCCAGTATAGAAGATTGGCTTATCACATTCCCAACCCGTAAATGTATATCCTGTAGGAACCGTAAAGACAAAATCAGCTAGAACTAATGTATAAGTTGTTCCACTCTTATAATATGTCTTAGTCGCAATTTCACGATCAGTACCATCTATATTATAATAAGCCCTTACCTTAATACCCTCATCCCATCTAGCATATAATATCGGATTAGTTGTATTTCTTTTTGCACCTAAAGCGCCTAAAGATCCATCTGGTGAAGCATAATCTGAATAACTTCCACCCTTAGTTAAATAGCTCCATTTCCATAAATGGTCCTTTGAGCTCTCAAAATAGGTACTATTAATAGCGTAAGAATTTTCGGTTTGTTTAAATGTAGTTTGGTAAGCTTGAGTACCATCTGCATTGATAGTAACACCTGCAAGATCTGATCTAAATGGATGTTTAGCATCAGTTATATATGTAACATTAATTTCTTCATCAATTGCATATACATCAATATCTCTTGAAACTGTAATATATCTATACTTATTTTCATAAGCATAGCCAATATTATAATCCTTTATTGGATATGATTCATTTTCATCCTGATAGAATGCAAACTTGTAAATTAGACGATATTTACCAGCCTTTAAGAAGGTATAGGTATAACCTTCCGAATTAAGCTCTGACAAATCGGTATTTCTTAAAACTGTACCAACATATTTTTGGAAGGAAATAGATGAAGTCGAAAGATTTATACCGTCAAGGTCCATTATAATAGATTGTGATAATTGATATTTTGTATTCGTAAACCACGCCTCAGCTTGCAAAACCTCATATTTACTAAATGGTTTTCCATTTACTCTCAAATTATAAACATAGCACTTTGTATAGGTATCAGCATTTGATTGATATGTAAAATCAACTAAAGCGTATGAAGTTTTAGCTAAAATAGCTTTTAGTTCTTCCTTATCAACACCCTCATAAGAAGCTTCTCTTGTATAAACATTATATTTAACAAGCGCTAAATCGAATGTTTGATAGCCAAGCTCTAGTTTATATTTTAAATCGTATACTGCATCAACATCTGTAAGCTCTAAGGCTTCTGTATCCTTTACATTAAGATTTTGTCTTGTAGAGTCATAATAGTAATATAAAGTACCAGAGCATACACTTTCTCCATTTAAAATAACATTATATTTACCTTTTTCTTCGCCCTTATATTCAAATGCTAAATAGGTAACATAGCCATATCTATCGACCATACGATAATAAACAATTGAAACATCACTAGCCATTTGGAATGTAGAAGCATTCCAATCCTCATAGTTATAGCTTTGTTTAGTATAAATACCATTACTTAATGAATAAATACTGAAATCCTCTTGATTCATATGATATGTATCAGATTCCGAATTATAAGCATTATGAGAATTATAGCTCTTACCATAAGAATCATAGAAAATAGTTGGAATATGAGCCTCATCACCCTTATAATAGGTCTTACTACTTTCATAAACATTACGACTACTATTATATTTCCAAGTAATTTCCTCTATCTCGCCATTTTCATGTTCATAGGTATCATTAATCACAATCGTTGGGTCTTCTTTAGCTCTTACCATAATAAGACCTGATTTAACCTCACCTGATATACTACCCTTTAAATACAATGCCATATCTTTATCATAGGTAAATACATTATTAGATACTGATAAGTCTATCGGTTTAGTAAAATCAGCCTCACCATTAGCCTTTAAAGCGTAGGCCTCGTAGGTTAAATTTCCTTCATCAATTGAAGGATAAATTTTATCCTTGAATAAAGTATAAAGATTAATCTTTTCATTCTTTGAGGCTTCGTAACCAAGCTCCAATCTTTTCGTTGTTCTTTGAGAGAAAGAATTGAAGGTTTGCCACTCAATATAATCTCCATAAAGCGGATAACCACTTTTTACATCATAGCAGTAGCAATCATATGTTGCCATAAAGGTGAAGACCTTTCCTTTTTGATTTAAAATGGTATCTTCGTTTGTTTTAGATGTTGGAGTAATAGTCATTCTTGTACTATGAAGAGCTGATACATTATTTCCACTAGTTGATGAATAGAAGGTATTAATCAAACGATTTGCAAAATCATAATCCATTTCAGCATTATAAATAGTATTATTCTTTAGGCTTGCTAAATCACTACTAAAATAATAGGCCTCCGTTTGGTATGTTGAATATGTATCACCCTCAAGTGGCTTATAATCAATATCAGATAGCTTTACCATTGAGCTATAATCAATAACAAGACGCTTATAGGTAGGACCCATATTAAACATCTCTGTCATCGCTCCTGTTGAAGCACCAACTAAGAATAAATCAACATTAGCCTTATCACCTAAATCAAAAACATAATAATACTTACCTGTATCTGCATGAAATTCATAAGTAAGTCCACTAAAGTACTCAGCATTAAAGAAGCTAATCCAATCAGTTTTTCCATAATTATCTTCTTCTACCATATCATCAGTGACTACTATTTTTTGATCAAATTTAAAATATGCAATATCTCTTGCAAAGCCTGTTTTAACATGAATATAATCTTGATCCTTTAAATCACCAATAATATCCGAATTATAAGCATTCATTGGCTTAACAAGCTTATAATGACCACCAGAAGCTATCAAATATGAATAAACAGGATTAAACATATCTAGCATAGTCGCAGCCTTATTAAAATTAGCATAATGCGTTTTTACAAGATAATAACCATCCTCTAAATGATCATTTGCATCAACGAAGGATGTTGTATAACCAATAAATCTTGTTATATCAAATTCAACGGTATAACCAACCTTAGTTTTACTTCTATCTTCTTCGTTTTTAAGATTGGCATTCCAATTATAAAATTCAACATTAAGCATAATGGGATCGGCAATATTCAAATTGGCTAAATCATAGTAAATAGTTTGAATTGTACCAGTTCTATCAATGATACTTTCAGTACTAGAAACACGACCTGCAGTATCACTTACTGTATATGTTAGAATACCAGGATTTCCATCATCATCTAGAGTTGGACAATGATAGCGCATATCATATTGTATTCTTAAAAAAACACCATTATTATTTTTTTCAATATAGGTTTCATCGGAAATAATATCCTTAGGAAACTCAAGGTATCCGTATTCATCTGCTAGGCTACCCTTTACAATTGTATTAGGTAAAATCTTAGCACTATATTCAATTTCATAAATACCATTATTAATAAATTCCTCTTTTTCCCATTTAGCATATAATGTGACATCGCACATTTTAGTATATAAATAATCTGTTTCATAAGGCTTAGTATATTGCGTGTCAAAATACCAACCAGCAAAGCGAAAACCAACCTTACTAGGTGTTGGTAGCTTAGGAATATTATTTGCAGAATATATTATATCTGAAAGAGGCTTTTCAAGACCTTCTGAAGAAAATGATATTTTAAATTGCTTATCTCCATAATGATCTTTTATAACGTCAATAGGATCACTTTGATTACTTGTGCAGGAACTAAGAGCTAAAGCTCCTAGTCCTGACATTAATAGTATTTTTATAAAAGAATTTTTTTTCATTTAAAAAACCCCTTTCTAATAGTTAAATGCTAACAAGTTTTAACTCTATAAGTAGCTACTGTTTCATAGTTATTAATCCAATTTTCCTCAAATACATTTGGAAGAGCATCAACTAAATCGGAAACTTTAGAAACACTTGTTGTAATGCTTAAGCCTGTAGGGCTATAGCAAATCTTTCTACTTCCAGTTACACAATCAGTAAATGCATTAGTATGAATCTTAGAAACTGAATATAAATAAATCCTATTATCTGATGTCGTATAAGAAATGGAACCTTCTAATACTTCAACTCTAATAATGTTATTATCATCAATATTTCCAATATTTACATTATTTGAATTGTTCTTTACAGCATAAGCATATAATGCAACATCGTAGATATTTTTATCTTCTGAAGTCGTTTTAGAAACACGTTTTAATAATGCAACATAACCTGTATAATATGCAGTTTGAGCAGCATTAATTAATTGTTCTGGTAAGAAATAGAACTCACCATCTGATACATTTGTAGCATTTCTTTCTTCTTCACCATTTACAGGAATAAACTCTGCAAGAGTTTCAATCTTAAAGGCATAAGCCCCAACATCCTTTAAATTCTTTACACTAAAGCTTAAAGATGAAAGTGATGTGCCTTCAAAGGCGTGAGCACCAATTGTCTCAAGTAAAGCGCCATTAAAGTCAACCTTAACTAAGCTTGCACAATCTAAGAAAGCATTATCACCAATTTCCTTAATATTAGCACCAAGCCTTACAATCTTAATTAATCCATTATCTTTAAATGCATCTGCAGCTATTTTAGTAACCTTCTTACCATCTATTTCTGAAGGAATAATAACACCATAAGTATTTCCACCTAAATCAACAGCTGTATTCTTGTCAAAGCCTGTAATTGTAATTTCATTACCATTAACTTCATAAGTAAAGCCTTGATAATTTGTCAATTCACAAGCTATATCTAAATATCTATTGTTCGTAATTGTTTGATTCAAATCATAATTTTTACCAAATTGAGTAATAGACGAAGTGCTTAAATGACTAGCATTCTTTAAAGCTAATAAACTAGAATTATACTCATTATCAATAGCTGTTAAAATTTCATCTAAGGTAATAGCTTTACTATTTGTACGAGCAATAGCTACACTATATTTCTTATCAGTAAATGCATTTGTTAAGCTTACCTTTACAATAGGTGTTTCAGTTGGTGATACATTAACAACCTTAATATCCTTATATACTTCATTATCACCGTATGTAAATGCACCATTCAATGCTGACCAACTTGTTGTATCACCACCAATTGCATGATATACATCGTCAGAAATATTTAAGCTATTGAATACAACATAATCCATATTTTGAAGTGTTGATACAATCATTCTAGCATTAAAGGCAAAGTCATTTTCTGTAAGTTCAGTTGTATATAAATAGCATTCATAATTAGAATAATCTGATTGATTCCAAACATAAATATTCTTATAATCATTTAAATTTAAATTATAATTAATAAAACTAAATGTTGAAGGTAAAACTAATGTTTTAAGCTCTTGCATATTGATAAAAGCTCCAACCTGAATACCATTTACACCCTCTGGTACATTCATTACGCCACTTTCGATTTGATCATAATAAACTAATACCTTACCCTTTTGTGTATTTTGATAAATCATTTTACCATCATTAACAAATGATGAATTAGCACTAAATTTAAAATTACTAGGAACCATAGATAGGCTCTTTACACTATCAGGGATCTCTACATCAAAATCATAAGGTACGCCAATATTAAAACCACTATTTTGATAATTACCGTCACATTTATTCCAGAATGAATCATAAATAGCTTCTACACCATTAGGGATTTTAACTGTATCTTTAGTTAAGCCTGTTATATTATTGAAGCATCCTTGAATAATTTTTAAAGTTGAAGGAAGTTCAATTGATTCAACCGTTGAAGCTCCCGAATTAGAATTAAAGCCTCGAATATACCCAATACCTTCATTAACAATTAACTTCTTTAGATTGGTGCTATCAAAAGTATTAGTTTCCTGAATGTAAGCAGCTACAACATTTTTAACCACCTTATTACCATCATCATCAGTTACAGTTATACGAGATGGAATAGAAATAACAGGGACCTCATTAACTTTTACCTTACCACTATCAGAAGCTTTATAGCTTCCATAAGTTCCTGAGCAATACAAATCTTCACTATTAGGGCTCTTCGTATATCCTAAAAATGGTGATTTCCATAATACCTTTATAGTTGTATTTTTTATAATAGCATTTGAAAAATCAATATTATTTCCATCTTCATCAACATAGAAGATATCTTCTGAAGACATATATGATTTAACAATATATTTAGCCTCAATTGTTTCATCAAGCTCCACACCATCTTCATCTTGAGCCTTTGTAGTACTAGGATTAGCATATACACTACTTGGTTTAACATTTATAGAATAAACATCTTCATAGCCATTATTAAATGTAATTGTAGCTACACTTTGAGCATATAGCGTTTTAGCAGGATCACTAGGATTAAATTTAACCGTACATTCAGGGTTAGTATACCAACCATCAAAGGTTAAATTTTCACCAGGATTATATGTACCATTTACAACATCAGCTAAATCTCTTGTACCTTGAGATTCACCATTAATAACAATATTAACCTCATCAGCGATATAATAAGCATATACAGTTACGCTTTGCTTTAAATCTTCATTTTTAAATTCCTGGTTCCAATTAGTATCTAAAAACCAACCACGGAAGGTATAATAATCCTTCTTAGGTGCCTCAGGAATAGTAACCTTACCATCGGTAATTAAAGTTCTACTAGTTAAGTCCTTCCAGTTTCCGCTTTCATCCTGAACCTTAAATGTTACATATTTTTCTTTTTCAGCTGGTTCTACCTGACCAGACTCACTACCAACAGTAGCATATCCACAGGCAGTAAGACCAACCGCAGAAATTCCTAAAATTATACCAGCAAGTAAACCTTTTGTTTTGTTCTTCATTTTATTTTCCTCCTTAAATATCATATCTTGAAATAATTTGACTTGGTGTTTTAGTGATTACAAACAAATATGGAATTAATGATATAAGTACCATTAAAATAGCACTTACTAGGAATGTTGCTAAACACATTAAATCAAACATTCCATATGCTTTGTTTCCAACCCCGTAATAGATTGAAAACAAAATAGTCGCAATTAAATCAATTATAAAATAAATTGATATATTCTTAATAAATACGCGAATAACCTCTTTAAATAATAAGTTACTCTTATTAACACCAATGGCTCGATAAATACCATATTCCTTACTATTTTTAATGCTTTCAGACATTTCAATAAAATAATAAATACATAAAATTAGGACAATACCAATTAACATCATATAAACTGTCTGCATCGAAGATGATAGTTCTTCTTTGGCGGCTTTTTCATAAATTGCTGAAATATCAACACCATTAATACCACGCGCCTTTAATCTTGCATTAAGACCCTCAAGCTGCGAACCACCTTCCGTTTTAATCTCGAAATAATAAGTTGTTTTAGTATCATTTCCTAAAACCTCAATATTAGGTGTTAAGTAAACAAAAATATTATTTAATGCCTCTTCTGTTATATAAATAACAATATCAGTATCCATTGTTTTACGAGTTATATTAAAGCTTTTAACATACATTTGACTATTTAAAACATAAATAGCAGTTGACTTATTAACGAGCTTCTTATTAGCTGTTTCAGCTAAATAATCAGCCGTTGAGGTATCACTCATCATTTTGTATAAAGAATTTCTTCCAATATCAACGACAATTTGATTATCACCTAAAGGCTTTGTTCCCTCATAAAGAGCAATAGTAGCTGAATAAGTCATATCACTATAGCTTCCTGATAGGAATAAATGCTCATTATCAACAAATTTTAAATTGTTATATATTCCCAAGAAATTAACATAATCAACCTTTTTAAACCATACTTCATTTTCATCTGACGGAATAATTCCTACAATTTTATAATCGTTATCAAAGCGAAGCTGTAATATAGCCTCATTGCTATTAAGCTCCTTCATTCTTAAATCATGCTTCAAGCTATTTGCAAGAGCACTCGAAATTAAAACCTCACCAGATTGTGGCATCTTTCCATATAAATTATCAAATGTTTTATCCTTCTCAATTGGCCTTGGACAATAAGATTCATGTAAAGAAGCAATTGACTCAACATTGCTATATGAGAATACTCCATCTCTTTGATTCAAATCAAAAAAATCGATTGAGCTATAAAGGCTCTTATCAATCATTGATAATTCCGAGTAAGTATTTAAATTAGTATATACAGAATTAGAATCAACTAACTTATGCTCGTAATTACTTGTAATTGCCTCATTAAGCATAAAGGTAAAGAAGGCAATAAACACGGCCATGAATGCTAAGAATAATCTTTTAAAGGCATTGCCCTTCCTCTCCTCATCATTATGAAATAAATTATAAATAATATTTTTAATATTAAATAGACGGCCTGTATGCTTAGTATCACTTTGTAAAAACATCGGAACATCCATGTCTTTATCACTTGCAAGTTTATAGCCTTCTACATCAAGGACTGTTGTATCCGATTGAAGAACACCATCAATTAACTCAATATGACTATCAGCATAACGATTAATCAAAGATGTTTCATGCGTTACAAGCACAACAAGCCTTGTTTTAGATATTTCCTTTAAAATATCCATTACCTTAACGGTATTTTCCGCATCAAGGTTTCCAGTTGGCTCATCTGCTAGGATAATATTCGTCCCTTTAATTAAAGCACGAGCTATCGCAACTCTTTGTTTCTGCCCACCCGATAAGGCATCACCACTTTTATGCTGATATTTTCCCAAATCAACAAGTCGTAAAGCTTCATCGGTTCTTCTTTTTATTTCTTCTTCATCTTTAAATCCTGCAAGCTTCATAGAATTATGCATAATTTGACCAATTGAATAGCCATGCTCAAGATAATAGTTTTGGAAAATAAAACCAATTTTTTTATTTCGAATATTATCTCTATTTTTGTTAGTAATACGTTCTCCTTCAATAATAACCTCACCCTTGTCTTGGAGGTCAAGTCCACCAATAATATTTAAAAGGGTAGTTTTACCAGATCCTGATTTACCAAATATAGCCACAAGGCCTTTATCTGGCAAATTAAAGGAAACATTATTTAAAACACAATTTTTTCTTGTAAACCTAGAGCCAAAGGTTTTAGATAAATGCTTAACCTCTATCACTTTGAACCCCTCCTTAAAACCTGACTTATCTTACTTCTTGCTATACCCTTATTAAAACCATAAGCCACAAAAAGAATAATAAATAGTAATAAGCCTTCAATGAAAAAATAATTACCTACACTTATAAAAGGAAGTGCAAGATATTTAATTTTTGTTGCAATAAGAGAAATAATTGGAAGTAACACAAGTGTTGGCAAGTAAATTAAAACCATTTGCACATATAATGAAGCTTGTGATACCCTGCTAGATATACCAAGTGTTTTATAAATCGCAAAGTCTGAAAGATAGATTTTAATACTGCGCATAAATATTGCATATAAAACAGCTGCAAGCAAAACACTTAAAAGTAATAAGCAGCCATACCACATTAAATTCATTGCAAAGCTTTGTGATGCATTTAAAACATATACCTTACCATTTGATAGCATACCAATATAGCCATCAGGAAGTAGCTTAATTGCAGCATAAGCTATTTCATCAGATGCAAAATAAATAGCTGCTTGTTTAGAAGCTTTACTACTTGCAAAAATATTTTTATAATCATTAGAACTCATTCTAACAATAATACCACTGGTAGTTTTATCAGTTTCTGAATCATCAGAAATGACAAACATTTTAGTTGGTGCAATATCTAAAACAACATTCTGTTCCTTCACATTATAAAAACTAGAATTGACAAGTTTAATACTTCCGTCTTCAAGCGTGTCATCCTCTTCGAATGAATAAATAGTTGTTGTATTTGAGCCAATCCGCATTGTCGTATTAATCGCTTCAATTTTTTTACCATTATTTTCCATATCGTTATATGATAAATATAAGACTAATTCTGATTCAGCTTTACTTGATAAAACATTAATAGTTTTAATACCTGCTCCTGCACTGGTAATTTGAGAAGATATTTCATCATAATCAGCTATATAAGCCGAAGGAATAATCAGCAATCCCTCACCTTCATTTACATAATGATGAATAGGATCATAAATACATGTTATCTCATAGCTTTTATACATTGAATTCCTTTTAGGAATATTAATTTTAAATTCTGACATATCACGATTATACATAAAATAATTAGCCTTTGTTTTATAACATATTTCATCTAAGCTATCTAAAGATATGTTTTCATCCGTATTTGATATAATTACCTTTCCTTCAACCCCAACGTCATCTAAAGACGTTTTTAAAGGTAGAACTAAATACTCAATCATTAGAGCCATAATAGCAAATAACGAGGCAGCAATACAGCATAAAGCTAAGCTCATTAAAGCTGTAAATTTAGGCCTTGATTTATAATTTAAAAAGCCAATTCTAAAGGTGTTTTTAATTTGTTGTTTAGGCGTTATATAAGGAACATTAATTTTAATATCTTGACTTGTAGGCTTTTCAATTACTTTATCTTCTTTAACAGAACCATCATATATTTCAACTCTTCTTGTAGCATATTTTTCAAAAAACTCCGGATTATGGGTTACAACAATAACAAGCTTATCCTTTGAAACCTCTTTAAGTAAGGCTGCAATTTCTCTTGATGCTTTTACATCAAGATTTCCCGTTGGCTCATCTGCTAAAATAATAGGAGAATCCTGCGCAAGAGCACGAGCAATAACCGTTCTTTGTTTCTCACCACCAGATAGTTTAGATCCACGCTGATGCATTTGTTCTTTAAGCCCTACTCTTTTAATCAATTCACACGCTATTTTTCTTCTTTCTTTCTTTGACTCAATTCTTAAAAGCGCAAGCTCAACATTTTCTAAAACAGTTAGGTTTTCAATAATATTAAAATCCTGGAAAATCATAGCGATACTATTAGAGCGATATTTTTCCCAATCAGCATTAGAATAATGAGATGTTTCCTCTCCGTTAAAATAAAGCTCTCCTTCTTCATAGGAATCATTAGCCGCAATAACATTTAAAAGGGTTGACTTTCCACTTCCTGATTCGCCCTCAATTGTAACAAATTCATTATAATCAAATTCAAGATTAATATTTCTAATACCAATTGTTAAAATATCATTTGAATTATATATCTTTCCAATATTTTTTAACTTTAATAGCATAGCCCCTCCATAGTTAGACATACCTAACTCATAAATTTATAAAAACTATTTTCTAACCATTTGCTTAATAAAATTTGTAAGTCCATTTCTACATTCATCACTTACTGCACATACCGCATTTATAGCATCATCTAAGGCTTGCTCTTCCTTAGTATGACAATGAGCGATAAAATGATTAGCTATATAATCAACTAAAAGCTTATAATCATCGAACATTTTCTTACCTTCTTCAGTAAAAAGAATATTTTTATCATCCTTTTTTAATATATTCATTTTTTCAAATTTTTCTAAAGCCTGAAGCATACTAGGCTTAGAAACGCCAGCCTCTTTAGCAAGCATCGTCATTCTAACTATCTCATTATCTTTTCTTAACAGATCAAGCTTTATTAAGTAATTTAATTCTGACGATGTCATATACCATCCCTCCATAGTTAGGTAAGACTAACAGCAACCTTAAAAAAGAAGGTCGCTGACCTACGTGCATATTATATTACTAGAAATTGATGATGTCAATTAAAAAGTTTGTCTTTTCTAACTTTTATCAAACTAAAAGACACAAAACTTAATTTGTGCCTTGTTTTAATTGTTTAATTAAGCCTTTTAAAGAATAAAAGCCTCCTGTTATATATTCTTTATTAACAATATTAATAATTGAATATATAAAACTAAATCCTGCAAGTGAAGTTATAATTATCAAGCTTATAATGATTATTATTTTTTTCATTATATTAACCTCCTTAAGGCTAGTATAATGATAGATGAATTTCAACAACCAATTAATGTTTACAATGAGGTAAATATTTGTTTACAAAGTGTTTTTTTGTTAATTTACCACTGATATTCTTATTTTATAATATTTACTGTGGCAAATTGACATTTTAAAGGTATTACTTTTTTATAAATACATTATTTAAAATTTTATTTTTTATGCTTATATATTAATAATATGGATGCAATAATACTAACTCCTATAATAATTAAAACAACTTCCAAACTTATGTTAATTGTCGATAATACATTTGACGCGCCTTTATTTATAATTAATAAATTTATAGCTAATAAAATTAAAAGAAATGCAACAACAATAAAAATAATATAGAAAACAGGAAAAGACTTTGGTTCTTTTTCATTTCCATTTATTATATAGTCGGTTCTAACATTAAAATAATTACTTAAGCTTTGAATATTATTAATATCTGGACTAACAATATCACTTTCCCATTTCGATATTGTTTGGCGAGATACATTTAACACCTCGGCAAGTTCTTCTTGCGATATTCCTTTAGTATTTCTTAATGCTTTTATTCTAAAACCAATTGTATATTTCAACGCACTCCCAATTTTCGCAGAAAAAAACTCAAAAAAAATTAAATTAGAAATCATCAAAGTATTTTTCATCTAAAAATATTTAAACATTTATCCAACACTTGTTTTTGAGAAATAGCTTTATATCATCACTTCTGTCTTCATAATATAATATTAATAATTTTTTATATTCGGATACTAGCTCAGCCGGAACAACAATAATTTCACCATGACTTATCAAATAATGGTTAGCTATTATAACAGCTGTTCTTTTATTGCCATCTAAAAATAGTTGCTTTTTCATTACGTAAAGTAATAATTCTATCGTCACATCTATAACATCATTATTTAAATTTAATATTTTATCTAAATCATCTTTAATCATTTGTTCAATAGGCATAGGAGGCATATATGTAGAGCCACCAATTGTAACAGGTACACTTCTTAATCTTCCTGCTACACAAGAAAAACCATCTTCTATGATAGAATTAATTTGACATAAAATAGCATAATTTGTAGGATAGGATATTATGCCATCATTTAAAATAAATTCCCATGCTCTTTTTAAATTAATCACTTTTGCAATATCATTTGATGTCATATTCATTACTTTACCACCATTTACAATGTTTTCTGTATCTGAGTATGTCGTAGCAACTCCTTCAAGCATCGCTTGTTTATATATTGAATCAACCATATTTCTCCTTGCAAGAGCTACATTAATTAACACGTTTTCATTTAAATCACGGGCACTATAATTTATTGAATCAAGTTTCTTATTTATTTCCTTAATTCTTTTTTTAGTTTTTTCTACTATTCATAGCGGAATTTACTTTTTCAATTAACAAAATTGATTTGTATTAAAAAAATTGTGTTTTTAGCCCACAAAAAAAGCACCCAATTGAGTGCTATTCTTCGATTAATTTAAACATTTTCTTTTCACTAACTAATACCACTGGTATATATACTAAATTAACCAATATCCAACTAATTGGGAAGGCTGCATATAACCAGAAAATAGTATGAAAGGTTGTTGTCTTAAACAAGGTTAAAAGGAATAAAATACGCGTTCCTGAACAACCAATCATAGTAATAATAGCAGGTGGAGTCGAAACCTTCATACCCCTTAAATAATCACTATTAATATCCATTAAACCATCAAGAAAATAAGTAAATCCCATAATGTATAAACGCTGACGACCTGCTGCAATCGCACTTGAAATAACCATTCCCTCAGATTCTTTAATAAAAATAGATAATAATGCATTAGGAATTGTAGCACATAAAATAGCACAAACGACCCAAAAAATCATCATCCAAGCGATACTATACCAATAACATTTACGCATATTTTCCTTCTTCTTCGCTCCAAAGTTTTGACCTGTAAATGATATAAGACCTACGGCAAACGCATCAAGCATCGCAAAGATATAACCCTCAATTTGACCAGAGGCGGAAGCACCTGCTACAATTTCATCTTGCGATATTAAAACACCATCTATATAATAATCCTTAATTGTATATAGTGATGATTGAATTAAAACATTAGGGATACAAAAGGCCAAGCCCTGAAGACCTGCAGGAAGTCCAATTCGTAATATATCTAAAAGCTCTTTTTTAGAAACCTTTAATTCTTGAAGCTTTAATCTAACAAAGCCATTCTTGTTAATTATAAACCAACCAATTGTTAAGAAAGCTGATACAAACTGAGAAATAACCGTCGCAATCGCAACACCCTTTACATCCATTTTAAATGCACATACAAAAAGTAAATCACAACATACATTAAATAAGCCAGAAATAATTAAAATATACATTGGTCTTTTAGAGTCACCTAAGGCTCTTAACATTTGCGAACCAAAGTTGTAAACCATAAGCATTGGTACACCTAAAAAATAAATTTTCAAATAGGTTGTGGCCTTCGTAATAATTGATGACGGCGTATCCATCAATTTTAATAAAATAGGCGCCATAAAAAAGCCAAATAGTCCTACGCCAACACCACCAACTACTGCCACAATTAATGCTGTATGTAAAATACGATTAGCTCTTTTTTGAACACCTGATCCTTTGGCCATTGATATACATACATTAGCTCCAGTTGCAAGTGATACTAGCACGGTTACAATTAAATTTATTAACGCATTATTTGAACCAATCGCCGACATCGAAATAGCACCATCACCAAATGTTGATACACACCATAAATCGATTGTAGTATATAAAAGTTGAAATATTGTTGTTAACATTAAAGGCAATACGAATTTAGGAATTTTTAAAAATAAATTACCCTTTGTTAAATCAATTTCCTTTGTATTTTCCACATTAACACCTCTTTTAAAGCATTTTGTATTATAAAACTATAATTACTTTTTTTCAACTACTATTTAACAATTATTAAAATACACCTTGTCTAAGATGCATTTTTATTAATTATATTTAGCATATAATTTTAAAGTATTATTTTCATCAAATCTAATATTATTTGCAATAATATATCCATTTGAATCGGTTATTTGTAGACCATCTTCTGTAAATAGTCCTAAAAAATTATCATTTCTACTATATAAATTATCATCGATCCTATCACAAAGCTATTTGGTAAAACTAGTTTTAGCTAAGACTAACTGAATTTTTTCATCTTCCGTCAATGTACTTATTATTTCATCATAATCTCTCATATTAGACCTCCACACAAATGGCATATTTCTAAGAAAACAACTCTCAAAATTAATGCGTTCTTTTTGAAATTATAACACATTTTTACAACATATATTTCTTTTTTTACCAATGTTTCACATTTATTTTAGTTTGTTTTTTGTAAAGTATACTGAAAATAACATTTTTTAACAAAAAAGATATACATTGCTCTAAAGCTTTAAATTTAACTTATCAAATTAATATTGATTAAAAAAAGACATCGATTTATTTCTATCAATGTCTTTTACTATTATTAAATTTTATTCTACAATAAATGCAAATACGTTCATTGAGTCATCCTTGGAAATTGTAATTTCACCCGCAGATAATTCAACAGTTAAGATACCATTTGCATCAAATGTATACCTTTTTCCATTTATCTTTATTTGTTTACTAGCTCCATCTGAAATGATTGTAAACTTTGATCCAGCTGTTGCTGTAAAATTAACTATCGTCTTACTTTCAATCTTTAATGCTTTAGTATATTTAACATCATTATACTCCTTAGTAGTCGTTTTAAGATTACCATTTGTTATAGTAAAGAAACCAGTAGGATCAGTTGTACCATTTTCAAATGTCATCTTATGAGCTTGCAAAGCTATTTCATCATAAGAAGTTTTAGCATCTTGAAGGGTTTGATAATTAGTAATTAAAGCTTTTTCTGAAGTAGTTAAAGTATCATATAAATTTAAAGCCTCATTTATTGTTTTGCCACTTGCAGATGTAACCATACCAATTGAATCAATAAGTTTAACTAAATAAGTAGTTTTAACCTCACTTATCTTTGTAGAATTTACATATTGCTTGGCATCTAATGACAAACCATCGTAGCTTTCAAGTAAAGCCTTCATTTCATTAATATTTTTTAAATCAATATTATTAAGGGCTTCATTTACATTAGCTGCTTGAATTAAATCACCATACTTCTTTTCAGCACTAACTAAAGTACTATAATTTGTAACTAAAGATTTTTGCTCATCATCTAACGAATTATATGCTGCTCTTGCCGTTTGAATTAAGTTTTCGCTTGCTAGGGTTACTTCACCAATACTATTAATACTATTAATACAATAAGTAACAGCATATCCATCAAAAGCATCCTCAGCAGAAACTAAAACATTATAGTTTGAAATTTGCATATTTCCGTCTAATTCTTTTAATGAATTATAAGCACTTCTGGCACTTGATATTGCATCTCCACTATTTTCATTTACTTCACCAATCGCATCAATCAATTCTTCAACATGCACTTTACCAAGGGAAATATATGATTTATATGCTTTTTCAACAATATCATATGAAACAGTTACCTTTTGATCATCCTTCAATGCATTATAGCAATTCATCGCATGCTTAATCGCATTTAAGCTCTTCTCATCATATTTAATTTCATTTGGAATTTGCGATACAGCATCATTATAAGATTTAAGAAGATTTTGATTTAATTCCTCAGAATTATACTCTTCAAACTTAATTGAATTTATTGTAATTTCCTTAAATGTACCCATAGTCATTTTAGCACTATCACCTGGTTGGAAATTAACAGGTTGAATCATATAGGTGCCAGCTTCAAGAATCACTGTACCACTTGCAGTTAAAAGCGCTTCTCCAGCTTCATTTATAAGAACGCCAGTTGATGTATAAGCATCAGAAGCATATGAAACAGTTACACTAGCAGCGTGTTCTAATTTAAATGCATAAACCGTTTTACTAATTTTACCTGGTGTTTCTTCTGCCGGATATGAAGAAATAGTCTTAGGCGTAACTCCGCTAGGTAACATAGAAATGTCATTCATTGTAACATCCTTAGGAGCAATAGATTTATCCTTTCTAACTCCACAATAAGCCTTAATAACCTTTCTAGCATCCGTTACATTTGTTTGAATATCATAATTTCCAGTTGCGATATATGATAATTTTTCATTTGTATCAAAATCATTATATTTAATACCGCCAGCTATATATTGACAATTATTAGATACAACATCAGTCTTATTATTTACAACTGTCGCACCACCTTTTTGATATAAAGCACTTGCTACAGAATCATTATAGCTCTTAATTGCTCCTCCATCGACTCTAAATGGGTTCTTACACATATAGAACATATTTGATTCAGAGAAGATATAAGCATCTGCTCTTGTATTAATTGCATAATCTGTTTGACCTTCAAATAAATTATTATACATATGAACGTTAGCTCTTCTTGTTAAAGGACCACGTGCTTTACATAGCTTCCAATAATTATGATGATAGGTTAAATTAAATTGTAATGAGTAATCAGCTGAACCAACAAGATTAGTCTTATGGCAACCCTCAAAATAATTATAGCTTACAGTTAAATACTGACCACGCTTAAAGTCGCATGAACCATCACCTTCTGATTTATCACTTTCAGCAGCGTTTAAAATAGATGGTCCATAAAATTCATTATTGTGAATCCAGCATCTTTCAACACTAGCAGAAATCTTAGAATTCGCATTCTTTGTTTCTTGAATTCCTTCCATACCAATAGCATCTTCAGGAGTATTAATGAAGGTTAAATTACGAACCTCAAAGCTTTTTCCTAAGGTTGGAGATGAACTTTCTGCCATAAAATGAAATCCCCAACCATCAATAGTAGCATCAGATCCTAAGCCTTCAATCGTGATATCTTTACCAGATTTAATACGAGCCATATGACCATTATCACCTGTGGTACCACCATTATCATAAGAATCATAAATCGTCAATCCTTCAATAAGTGGCTTAGATGCTGCACTAAACGAACCCTTTTTATATAAGCCTGTATTAGATACACATCCTACAAATCTAATAACTAAAGGAATATTAGCGTCACCTAATTTTTTAATAATACCTTGATTAGTATTAGCAACACCACCATTGTTAGCTTTACCACCACCAACATCAGCACCGACAGAATTTAAAATATTACCAATACCTCTTACAGTTGTACCACCATATGATAATTCAACTTCATTTTTATTTTCATCAGTTACATATAAAACAATTGCATTTTCTTTTAATGTACCATTATCATTATAAGCTCCTACACCATTTGTATAATTAAAGTGAGCGTAGCCACTCCTATCATAGGAAATAACATTTAATTCTACTGATGTACCAACAGCAGTTGTACTACCATGAGGTAATATCATAGCTTCATAGCTTCCTGCTTGAAGTCCTGTAAAATCAACTCGCATTGTAGAAGATGAAAGAGCTCTTGTATAAGCTATCTTTTCATCAACGAGACTATAATTACCATTATCATCTTTAAAATAATAATCATATTCATTAACACCATTTAATTTTTTGAATGTAATATAGCCTGATTCCATAGCACCAGATACCGCTTCTACTTCAATATCTCCGGGATTTGTAACATTACCAGAGCCATTACCTTTATCATCAATATCTGATGAATCATTTATCTTCTTAAATAATGCATAAATAGTAGTATCTTTAGTGATTATAGTATTTTCAAAATCAAATACAGTTGTACAAGCATTATCACTATACCAACCAACAAAAGTGTAACCTGTTTTAGTTGGATTTGAAGGCTTTTCGATATGTTCTCCATGTTTTACCTCAACATCGGGAAGTGTAGTACCATTAAATGTAACCTTGTATTCTGATACAACCCATTTAGCATATAAAGTTAAATTAGAGGTAACAGGAGTATTAAAGTCATATTCATTTTGATAAGCTTCATCTAAATACCAGCCTGCTAAAGTATAACCATCCTTATGAAGATTGCTAGGCATTGATATTTTATTATTTTCACTTATAGTTTCATCAGCAACTACATCACTACAATTAGTTACAAACTTAATTGTAAATGATTTAAGCGGAGCTGGAGCTGGATTAGGAGTAGGATTATCTACAACTGTCCATTTTGCATATAATGTAGTATCTCCTAAAACTGTTTCTGTTTCAAAATTCCATTCATTAACGCAAGATGCCTCTTTATACCAACCACTGAAGACATATCCTGTTTTTTCAGGATTATTTGGCTTTGTAGCCTTGTCTCCAACCTTTACACTTATAGATATAACACTACTTCCACCTTGTGAATCAAAGCTTATTGTTTTTTTAATAACCTCTGGTTCTTGACTTTGAGTTGGTGTTATTGGAGTTGTCGGTATTATATCTGAACTACATGATGATACACCAATTACTGCCGTAGCAAGTAAAGCTCCTATTAATATCTTTTTCTTTTTCACATTTAATTCTCCTTACTCTTTTCTTTTCACGATATACTAAAAATATCATACTTTCAAAAATAAGTAAAGCGTTTTCATATATTTTATCGACTAAAACCGTTTTAATCAAAATCATAGTTTTTTTGTAAAAAAAAGACAAATATCTCGAAATTAATGTTTTTTTTAATCTTAGAGTAGATATGAATTAAAAAAATACCTCTTGTTCTATAATGATGTTGACATGAAAACATTAAAAAACAGGAGGTATATAAATGTAGTATAAATCAATTTTACTTACAAATAACTCCAATATATGTAAATTTATTACATCTTTTCAATCTCATCAGTTGTAAGACCTGTAGCTTCTTTGATTTCTAAGGGTGTTTTACCTAGCGATTTTAATAATTTAACTAAGGATACAATCTTTTCTTGTTGATTTAATAGTTGGGATTGCTGATTCATTATTTGTTCGTCTTTTTGAAATAGTTGAGCATCCTTTTGAGATAGTAACTCTTTTTGAGTTTGAAGTTCTTTCTCATTTTGAGCTTTAACCCATCTTTCGTTTATTTGTTTCCACTCAGCTTCAAAGGCTTGTCTTTTTCTTTCTTCATCACTATTAAAGGCTTCTACTTGTTTTCCTAGCATTTTCATTAATAAATCACTATCCTTTTTAAGCTCTTCTGCATTTTTGTCAAAACATTTCAAAAACTTTTTGTACCTTTCGAAACGTACTTTTCCTAACTTCATTTTATCATTTTTAACATTAGATTGCAAATGATGTATCATTATCCTACCTTTGTAATATTCCCTACATTTATCTTCTATC
>OBKR01000937.1_pt1 | contig 28336 bp, 21 predicted proteins | sample 1518991 | NCBI WGS metagenome assembly OBKR01 (sample SAMEA2452117, study PRJEB22498) | human gut metagenome | biome: human feces; feature: human gut; material: feces | place: Australia | collected 2012
TCAAAGCGTATTCCGCTTTATCATAAAGTCCTGCGGTCGTATCGGCATACCAATATCCTGCGCCTCCCAGTCCTCTTTGCCGATATAATGCACGTCGTTGGTGGCGACCAGCCCGATGCCGAGTTCCCGCGCAATCCGGATGAGCTGGGGAATCACTTCCTTTTCTTCCCGCAGTCCGTGATCCTGGAGCTCGATGTAGAAATCCTCACCGAACACGTCCTGCATTTCTTTCGCCCAGGCCTTGGCCCCTTCATAATCCCCCTGCATGAGCAGCTGAGGCATACGCCCCGCAAGGCATGCGGACAGACAGATCACCCCTTCGTGGTGCTCTTTGAGCAGTTTGTAATCGATGCGCGGCTTGCCGTAAAACCCGTCGATATAGGAAAGGGAATCCAGCTTGACGATATTTTTATAGCCCGTCTTGTTCTTTGCCAGCACGATGATATGCTCCGTCTTGGTGCCCGGGCGCTTGTCCAGATAGTTGTCCGTCGCATACAGCTCACAGCCGATGATGTATTTCAGCCCTTTTTTGACGCACTCCTCCGCAAAATACAAGGAGGCGTACATATTCCCGTGATCGGTGACCGCACAGCAGTCGATCCCGTTTTTCACCATGTGCTCGATGAGGTCGTCCACCTTTGCCGCCCCGTCCAGCAGACTGTATTCCGTATGAACGTGCAAATGTACAAAATCCGTCATAAATCACCCTTCCGTTTTTCTTGCGTCCGGCGCCGGCCGCTCCCGCGCCGCGCCCTTTTACCGGTTCTCTCCGGGGTCCGGCTCTCCGTTGTTCCGGCCTTCTCCGCCTCTTCGTCTCTCCGTATCCCTGTCTCTCTGTCTTTTCCCGCATTCCGCTACCGGTTCAGTCCTTCTTCCCGCTCGCTTCCGCCAGCGCTTCCAGCCGCCGGAGACGGTGGCTCAGACAGCTCTTGCCGATTCCCAGCCGGTCCGCCAGCTCCTGCAACGAGAGCGCGGGATTTTCCAGCCTCGCTTCGGCGGTCGCCCTGAGTTCCGCATCCAGTGATCCCAACCCTGCCCCCTCCGAAATCCGGCGGATGGCCATCACCTGCCGGACGGAAGCGGACGCCGATTTGTCCGCGTTGCCCGAAAAGCAGTTGGCGGCGCGGTTGCTCCGGTTGGACTCGTCCCGCTTTTCCACCAGTCCGGAAAATTTTTTCAGGGCGTTTTCCGCGCCGACTACGGACAGAAAGTCTGAAATCATCTCCTTGCTCTTAATGTAGACGACGACGGTTTCCTTTCTCTCCACCGCCTTGGCCAGCAGATCGTTCTCTTCGAGCAGCGCGCAGAAATCCTCCGCCGCCCGTTTTCCGGGAAAGACGAATTCCAGGTGGTATCCCGTTTTCCCGCCCTCTTTGCCGGGCAGAATACAGCTTCCGCCGCCGAGAAACGCCCCTTTGACATACGCCAGCGCGCAATCGCGGTCCGGAATCAGTTTCGCGGCAATCCCGGACGAAAAACCGCCCGAACGGCTTAGAAGCCCCAGTTCTTTCAGCGCCTTTTCCCTGACGGAGGCCGGGCACTCCAAAAGCAGCTTGCCCCGCCCGCTCATCCTGTCCACCGCCGCCCGCGCCACGGTGAGTTCTTCCCCGAACACGTCCCCGAACAGCGCCGTGAAAAATTCCGCGACGTTCTCCGTCTCCGTGACGATGACGAACTCCGGCCTGCCTCGTGCGCACGAAAGCCGACAGAGCAGCTTTCCGCGCCGCCCTGCCGTCGATTCCGCGCAATATAATCTCTTTTTTGATGTCCGAAGTAAAATTCATGTCCCTTTCCGAAAAAATCCGGCGCGCCCGCCAAGATACGCGATTCGCCCGCCTTCCGTGCGGCGAAATCCGGCCTTTCCTGCCGTTTTCCGCCCGGTCTCCGCTTTTCCGGGCCCCCGCTTTTCTAGCCCAGCTTTCCGGGTTTTTATTCTTTCTTTCCGGTTTCTTCCCGCCCGCCAGGCCGGAACTGTCCGGTTATCTGTGTTTTTTATATTCGGCAAACCGGAAGGAGGGAAGCCTGCCGTCGATGTTGTCGATGCGCTCCCTTGGAACGGCCACCCGCGCCAGCTGTTCTTCCACGAGAGCGGTGTCTCCCACGCGGCCGGGCGAATGCGCGTCCGAATCGATGACGAACCGCACCCCCGTCTGCACGACGGCAAACAGTTCCTCGTCCGTCAAATGCGCCTTTTTGGAATTGAGTTCGATATAAGTCCCGTGATCGGCCGCACACCTGGCCACTTCGGCCGCGTCCGCCGGACAAAGGTAGTTGAGATGTGAAACGATGTCCACGGGATTTTTTTCGATCATCGCCAGATAGGCGCGGGTATTCCGCTCCACCAGCGCCCGCGGCGGCTTGCGGCGAAACTTGTCCGTCACAAAATTCCCGCCGAAATAATGCCACCAGTCCCCCGCGGTTTCATAGCCAACCAGAACGTGCTTTCCGCAGAGAAACAGATCGAAATTGTCGTAGTCCGCTTCCGTCATGTCGGTCAAACCACTCTCGCCCAGAATATTCGCCTCCATGCCCACCAGCACATCGATCCCCAGTTTTTCAGCCGCCGCGCGGCAGTCGGCGATCAGCGCCGGCACCTTTCTTCGCCGGAGTCCGAACGCCAACTGTGCAAATCCGTGGTCGCTGATGCCGATCTGTTTCATGCCCAGCGCTTTGGCACGCGCCGCGTTCTCCTCCACCGTGCCTTTCCCGTGCGAATACGGGGTGTGCGTATGATAATCTGCCGTCAGATTCATATCCGTCGTGTTCCGTCCTTTTTTCTCTTTCCGTCCCTGTCCGGAGGATATTTTCCCGGGGTTGCCGGAAGCTCACAGATACCGGATCTCCTCTTCCAGCCCCACGCCGTATTGCGCGAACACGGCGTTCTTGATCAGATTGATCAGCGCTTTGATGTCCGCCGAAGTCGCGCCGCCTTCATTGATAATAAAATTGGCATGCTGCGGAGAAATGACCGCGCCGCCCACCCGCAGGCCTTTCAGCCCCGCGCCGTCAATGAGTTTTCCCGCCGGCACATCGGGCGGGTTTTTGAAAATGCAGCCCATGCTCCGCCCTTTGGGCAGATTCCGCCTCGCGGCCAGAAATTCCGCACGCTTGCGGGCCACGGTCTGCCCGTCCGCTTCGTCCAGAAGCAGAGACGCGCCCAAAATCACCGAAGAATCGTCCATAAACACGCTGTGTTTATAACCGTAGCCACATTCTTCTTTCAACAGCACCCGGATACGGCCGTCTTTGTACACCAGCACGCTTTCGAGAATGTCCGAAAAATACCTGCCCCCGGCTCCGGCGTTCATAAAGGCCGCGCCGCCTATGGAACAGGGAATTCCCGCGAGGAACTCCGCCCCCGTCCGCCCGTGCCGTTCGCACGAATCGAGCAGGGCCTTGGCCCGGACGCCCGCCATGGCAAATACGGACTTACCGATTCCGATCGACCGGAGCCCGTCCGTAAAAATCACGGCGCCCTCGAACATTCCGTCGGAAGGCAGGACGTTCGTCATGTTCCCGAGTACGACAAACTTCACTTCTTCCCGCCGGAACACATCGACGAGGAGTAAAAGCTCCGCGAGGTTTTCCGGCCAGAAAGCGGCCCTGGCACAGCCACCGCACCCGATCGAGCAATGCGGCGCAAACAAAAAAGGCGTTTCGCTTCTGATTCCCGCGCAATCTTCCCTGAGCAAACGAGTCCAATCGTTCAAAATTTTCTCTCCTCTATTTTAGCATATTTTTTTTATTTTTGAAAGTGTTTCAAATCGCTTTCAGAAAATTTTTCAGAACTTCCGCACTTCCGCCTTCCTGGACGGATTTTGCCGCGTCGTTTGCGCTTTTGAGTGCATCCGCCGTCAAAAAAGCGCTGAGGGTATATCGCGCGGTGATCCGTTCCAGTTCGTCAGCCAGCGGTTCGTCCGCGCCGTAAATGTCGTAGTACGGGCTGAGCATGCCGATTCCCGTCAGTTTTTTCTGATTTTCTTCCCCCAGCAGGCAATCGAGATACTCCTTGCAGATTTCCCGGTCCCGTTCCTCTTCCGCCAGCACCGCTATATACTGATAGAGATCGGAAAATTCCCCGAGCGGACGGCAGAACACGTTGACGCCCCGGGAAGCAAAGCGGCAGATGTCACGCTGCGTCCCCAGCAAGTATTGGTATTTCCCGTTCAGAAAGCGCACATATGCAGATGTGGATTCCTCCTCGGCGGCATTTCCCAACGAAAACAACGCCGCCGCCACCCGCGGAAGATTGCCGCCGCCGACCGAAATGACCGTGTTGTCTGCGGCGACGGACGAAAAATCCTCTTCCAGCGAAAACAGCGCATACCCGCCCCGGCACCAGGGCACCGCGCGGCATTCCCCTGCAACCGTGCCGCCGGAAAACCCCGGGAAATCCAGCCGCGCACATTTTTCCGCCGCGGCGGAAAATCCCGGTCCGAAAGAAAGCATATCGGGGAAATTCCCCTCCGCAAAAGCCGCGGCCGCCCCTTCCGACGTATAGGAAGACACCATGATGAAAACGCCCGGGTTTTCTTTTTCATACCCTGCGGCCACGCGGTTGAGAAAGGCCGTGCGGGAACCCTTGCCTCCTTCAAACGTATCGATATTCCACAATCGGACCACTCCCGAAGCAGACTGTTTTTCCGACGGCTTGCCCGTTAAAGCGGGAACAGCCCATAACACCGACAATGCGCACAATATCCCCGCAAGGAGAAAACACACCGCGGTTTCCATAACGCGAAATTTTTTCATGTCCTATTATATGCCCCGGCCCGCGCCGTCATGCCGAAGCCTCTCCCTTCCGAAAAAAATATAAGTTTATGTGGTAAATATATAACTAAATAAAACCTTTTTTAATTGGCTTAAATCCAGATTCCAGTTTCATAAACACAGACCTTTCCGGAGGCAATACCGTGAGACGCACAAAATTGTTCTTTAATGCCGTTCTGTTTACTTGCGGCACATTTTGTTTTTAAATCCATCAAAAAAACTCGTTCGCATTTTTCGCCGGATATTTGAAAATCATGCGGAGTAACAAAATATCGGAACTTATAAAAATATTTGTATCTAAGTCTTTGCCATCTGCTTTTTTCAACGGAAACCGTCTCTGTTTTTTCCTGAAAAGCAAAAACAGACATATATAAATTGAACTTCATAAAAACTGATTCTTCTATCAAAATACAAAAATAAAAAAGCGGGATTTCTTCTCCCGCTTTTTCGTTTTTATTTCTTTCATTTCTTTCATTTCTTTCAAAGAATTCAAACCGGCCGACCTTCCGACGAAGCCGGATTTTTTCGGGGCTCTTTGTCATATTCGGAATTGACGCGCATAGCATTCAGAATGGCGAGTACCGCCACCCCCACGTCGCCGAACACCGCAAACCACATATTCGTGATTCCCAGCGCCGACAGAAGAAGAATGATACCTTTGACCGCCAGCGAAAATACAATATTCTGAAAGACAATCGACATCGTTTTCCGAGCAATCCGTTTTGCAAGCGGAATGCCGCGCAGATCGTCCCGCATCAGCACGATATCCGAGGCCTCGATCGCCGCGTCACTCCCGACTCCGCCCATCGCGATGCCGATGTCTGAACGCATGAGCACCGGTGCGTCGTTAATTCCGTCACCCACAAAACAAAGCGTCTCTTTCGAAGATTTTTTCCGAAGCAGCTCTTCCACGGCTTCCACCTTATTCTGCGGAAGCAGCGAAGCCCGATATTCCGTCACGCCGATTTCCCTTGCCACATTTTCCGCAATCGCCTCATTATCGCCCGTCAGCATCACTGTCTTACATCTCATTCCGTTCAAAGCGCCGATCACTTCGCCGGATTCGGGTTTTACCTCGTCGGAAATCAGAAGCGAGCCGACAAATTGACCGTTCCTCGCCACATAGACGACCGTTCCCAGGCCCGTTTCTTTCCGATAATCGATTTCATACTGCGCCATCAGTTTTTCATTGCCACAGCAGATCATATCCCCGTCGCGAGAAGCGACAATTCCCGCTCCCGCCACATTGGTCAGCGTATAGCCGCTCTCCGCGGGTCTGCCGTAAAGTTCTGCAATCGACCGGGCGATCGGATGCGTCGAATCCCGCTCGGCAATTGCGGCCAGCCGAAGCACTTCTTCCCGGTTGTCTTCGGGAAAAATCCTGCTCACCGCAAAATTTCCCTTTGTCAGCGTACCCGTTTTATCGAATACGAAAATATCCGCCTTCCGGAATTTTTCCAGATAGTTGGACCCCTTGATTAAAATCCCATATCTCGACGCGGCTCCGATGCCGGCAAAGAACGAGAGCGGAATGGAAATCACCAACGCACACGGACAGGATACCACCAGAAAACTCAGCGCACGGTAAATCCAGACAGACCAGTCCGACGTGATCAGACCCGGGATCACGGCAAGGAGCAACGCCACGATCACTACGGCGGGCGTATAATATCTCGCAAATTTTGTGATGAAATTTTCCGCTTTCGACTTCTGTTCAGCGGCATTCTCCACCAGTTCGAGAATCTTGGAAACGGTCGAATCGTAAAATTCTTTGCTCACCCGGACTTCCAGTTGCGAAGTGAGATTGACACAACCGCTGAGCACCTCTTCCCCCTCGTCCGCTTCCCGCGGCAACGATTCCCCCGTCAGCGCCTTGGTGTCGAGCGTAGAGGTACCCTTTACGATCACGCCGTCCAACGGAATTTTTTCGCCGGGATTCACGACGATGATTTCACCGATTTTCACTTCTTCCGGGGCCACTGTTTCCACTCTGTCCCCTCGCCGTACGTTCGCAGAATCGGGACGGATATCCATCAATGCGGAAATAGACTTTCGGGATTTGCCCGTCGCATACCGCTGAAAAAATTCCCCGATCTGATAAAACAACAGCACCGCGCAGGCCTCGTCAAACCCTTCGATCGTCAATCCGCTGACCCCGCGATAAATGGCAAGTCCGAAAGCTCCCAGCGTTGCGATACACATCAGAAAATTTTCATCAAATACCTGCCCGTGCGCAATATTGCGAACGGCCCGCCACAATACATCGTAGCCGATCAGAAGATAGACGGCAAGATACAAAAGAAAGGGAAACACCCATCCGGCCGCACCTTGAAAAACGCTCCCCAGAACGACAATTTTATCAACGACAAAAATTATGGCAAACATCGCCAGCGCAATGAGAATGCGGGCGAGATTTTTCTTTTCTTTCCGGCTCAACGACGAACTTTTCATAACTTACCTCTGTCCGCGTCTCATGACCGGATGATTTTGCAGTCGGGTTCTACCCTTTTGCAGACCTTTACCACCTGCTCCATAATCTCTTCCAGCCGCGCCTCATCCGCTTCCAGCGTCATACGCTGACTCAAAAAATTGACGTTGGCAGACTCCACCCCGTCGATTTTCGCAATCGCACGTTCCATCTTCGCCGCGCAATTTGCACAGTCCAAATCTTCCAGCTTATACACCTTTTTCATGATCCGTTACCTCCGCACTTCTTCTCCCGCTTTCGGGAATTTGTTGAATAATTGGTTGATTGAACAAACGTTCAAATATATCCCCGAAAAAAACAGGGAAACGCCCTGTCTTTTATCGTTCCTCGTTGACATGAGTAAGGCCGTATTCCATAATCCTGGTGACATGATCATCATCCAGGGAATACCTGACCTCTTTCCCCTCTTTGCTTCCCTTCACAAGTTTGGCGCCGCGCAACACCCGAAGCTGATGAGAGACCGCCGAAACGCTCATGCCCAGCACTTCCGCCAACTCGCCCACATACAGGTCGCGTATTTGCAGACAGCCGAGAATTTTCGCCCGCGTCGGATCGCCGAACATTTTGAAAAGTTCTGCCAATTCGTAAATCGTCCTTTCTTCCGGAAGCCTTCGGCGAATTTCTTCCGCCGTTGTTCCCGCTCTTTCCTCTTTCTCCTCCATATCTCCCTCGCATATTATTTGAACGTTTTTTCAAATGTTCAATAATAGTATATTCCGATTCTATAAAATTGTCAACTGTTCCGAATCATTTTTCCGAAAAAAAGCAAAAAATTTTTCTGCGCGGTTTTCAGCAAAAAACCGCGCAGAAAAATTTCCGAAAATACCGCTTCATTCGGTTTGCCCCGCATTCTAAACCGGTTGATTACAAAAGCAGAACCTTCAGACGCCGTCAAAGCTGCGCAAAACCGGTTATTCGGCAGAACGAACGGCGGCAAGGCGGGCGGCGCCGCAAAGCCCCGCGTCGTTCCCCAGGCTGGCGGTGCAAAGCTCCACCGGAGCATACTCCACCCCGCCGAACAGGTCTTTATCCACCTGCTTTTTCAGCGGTACCAGCAACGCGTCGCCTTCGGCGCATACGCCGCCGCCCAGGAGAATCGCCTGCGGACGGAACTCGTTGACGAGGTTGCAGATTCCCTCGGCGAGATACGCTATGTATTTTTTCACCACACGTTTTGCCGCCGCATCGCCCGCGCGCATACCGTCAAACGCCGTTTTGCCGTCCACTTTTTCTATATCTCCGCCGACCAGTTGCCACATCTTGCTGTTCTTATTCCGTTCCATGGCCTTTTTTGTCTGGCGGATAAGCGCCGTAGCCGAAGCGTACGCTTCAAAACAGCCGCGCCTGCCGCAGGTACACTTTTCCCCGCCCATACGGATGACGCTGTGTCCGATTTCCGCGCCTGCGGACTTATTACCCTCGAACAGTTTCCCGTCCAGAATGATGCCGCCGCCTACGCCCGTGCCCAAGGTCACGAGGATGAGAGAAGAATATTTCTTCCCCGCACCGCAGAAATGCTCGCCCAATGCCGCGGCGTTGGCGTCGTTGGTGATATACGTCGGCAGCCCCAGCCGGGCGGAAATCTCTCCGCACAGCGGCACGTCTTTCCAGGCAATGTTGTTGCTGTATACGATCACGCCGTTTTTGCTGTCAATCGTACCCGGAGAGCCGATTCCCACCGCTTTCACGGTTACGCCGGCACGGGCGGCAAGTTTCTTTACCAGGTTTGCCATATCGGCGGCAATTTCCCGATAATCCCGCTCCTTGCCCGTGGGAATTTTATCTTTCGCGAGAATTTTTCCGTCCTCGGAGACGATTCCGCATTTGATGAAGGTGCCGCCAAGATCGATTCCCGCATAATAATCGGTGCGGTTTTCCGTGCTGAGAATAATCTTCGCACTGCCTTCCAAAATATATTCCTCCCCGCAGGGAATGAAAAAGCTGTCTCCTTTCTCAAACGGCTGACCGTCAATACTGCCCGCTCCGTCCAATACGTTCACCGCCGTGAAAGATTCCCCGTTCTTCTCGCGAAACCTGCCCTGCAAAGTCAGTTCCCGGCAACGGAAATAATTGCATTTGGTAAGCAGGCGAATTTTTCCGCCCTCGACATTTTCCGGAAGGCCCGTTCCCGTTTCATCGCGGAAAGCCTTGAAATTGATGACGTCCACCGCCTTTTCCACATGCAGGGGGCGGAGTTTCCCGTCTGCCCCACGGCGATTGTAATCATACACCCGATAGGTGACATTGCTGCTCTGCTGTACTTCGCAGATCACGCATCCCGCCCCGATCGCATGCACTGTTCCGGCTTTGATGAGATAGCAGTCGCCCGCTTTGACGGGAATGAAATTCAACAGCTCTTCCACGGTGCCGTCCGCGACTTTTGCGAGAAACTCCTCCTTTGTCGTGTCTCTGCGGAATCCGCAGTAAATTCCCGCGCCCTCATCGGCCGAAAGAATATACCACATCTCCGTCTTGCCGTTGTCGTTTTCCACCCGGCGGGCATATTCATCGTCGGGATGTACCTGCACGGACAGATTCTGCGCCGCGTCGATATACTTGATCAATACGGGGAACGGGGAACCTTCCCGGTCCACCGCCTGCGGATTTTTTGCCAGATATTCCGCCAGCGTACCGTCGCCCGCGCCGCTGAGTCCGTCCGGATGCACCGAGACCTCCCAGCTTTCGCTGATTTTCTTCCCGCCGTTGTCCCGGCCAAACATTCCTTTCAGTTTATAACCGCCCCAAAGATAATCTTTGAGCACCGGAGTCAATTTTTTCATGTTATCTTCCTCCCGGCCGACATCGTTCCGCCCGCCGACTTCAAATTACTCTGATCTTTGCCGATCGCTGTCTGACTTGCCGTCTTTCGCCGGTCTTTTCCGACATCGGCTTTTTGTCGCATCTTTTCCGGAATATCCGGATATATCCGGCTTTTATTTTCCGATCTCAATACCCGTTTTTTTGCCGGACAATTTGTTTTCCAGCAACAGGATAAAGCAGCCGCCCTGTACGCTGCGGGCGCGGAAATAATGATATTCGCCCGTTCCCGTCTCGTACCAGTCCGCAAACGGAACCCGGTCGGGACTGCCTTGCAGGAATTCGTCCAACGCGGAGACAAACTTCTTTTTCTTCGCCGGATCGTCCGTAAGGCTCGCCGCCCAAAGCTGCCAGTCGCTCTTGGTATATTCTTTGCGATTGTCAAGCGGAACGCCGAACTGCGCAAATTTTCCGAGATAGAAATCCGTCTCTTTTTCCAGAAGACTCTGCGGGAACAGCCCGAGCGAGAGCAGTTTGTCAAAAGCGAGGTTATATTTCAGGCTGAACGTATTGCCGTCCGAATCCCAGGTGATGGGCAGATGTCCGTATTTCTCGCTGAACCCGACGATCTCCGCCGCAAATTTCTCCGCGATTTCCCTGTACTCTTTCCCTTCTCTGATACGACCGGAAGCCGTCACGAGTTCCGCATATGCCGCGATCCCCACCGTCGCCTTGATCGCCAGATTGATGTTGTTTTTCAGATGTCCCGCAAAATCGTCCGTGCAAAGCTGATTTTCCGGCCGGAGTCCGAATTCCGCGAGATATTTCACCCATTTTTCCGCCAACGGATATTCCGTGTCGAAAAAGCCGATCTGCCCGTCCGCACGATAACAGGCGAGAAACATCACCAGCATGTTCGCGCACTCCTCCACGGGCATCTGCATGTTCAGATCATAAGCGTCGAAATTTGCCGGAAGCAGGTAAATCGGGAAATGCGTCTCCGGCCAGTCCTTTTTGGTATAATCCCCATGGAAACGGGAAGGAGACTCGTTCAATCCGTACACCTGACCGCAGCAGGACGGATAAGTACCCACGTCATGCGGGGCAAAGTCGTATGTCCAGACGGGCATTTTCGCAAATTTCAGAATGGGCCGCATCATCCCCTTCACCAGTTCCGGATTGGTGAGCAGATACAACGGCATGGAGGGATAGCTGACGTCCACGGTGGCAATACAACCGTTGGAACAGCACTCTTTCGATAAAAACAGCAGATTTCCCTCCCGGTCGCGCACCAGTTTATGCGCCGCCACACTCTGCCGGAGGGAAGCCACAAGGATATGATAATATTCCTCTCCGTACACGGCCGCTGCATGTTTCAGCTTTTCATCCTCTGCCGCCAGTTTTGCGTCGATCTGTGCGCGCCGGGCAAAAGTGTATTCCAGCGCTTCGAGAATGGTATGCTTTTCGAGATACCAGCCTTTCAGATGATCGCCGAAATAATCGACGGATACCACATCGTCATAGCCGAGCATCAGCGCCCCATCGGGCGAAGAGCTGATTCCGGCGATATAGCGTTCCTCGCCCGCGCAGGAAAATTCCTTTTTCCCGCTGGACAGGTATGCGGCAAACGAGCGTTCGTCCAGGAAATACGCCCTTTCGCCGGAAAGATAGAAATATCCCCAGTCCGCGCCGATCGCGTCGTCGTTGTTGGAGAGCGGAAGCTGGCGTTTGAGTCCCAGGAAAGCGCTTTCAAACCCGCCGAACGACAAAACGCCGCCCCGGACCCCTTTGTTCGGATTCTGCGGAAGATCGTTGTAGGCGATTCCGCGATGTACAAACAGTGAAATTTCCGCGTCCTTCACGCCCGTGACTTTATACTCCATATAGCAGACGGGCATGGACAACAGATCGGGATCGGAGGGAGGCAGGGGAGAGACGAAACGAAGTTCCAGCGTCGCCGCCCCCGCTTTGAAGCGATAATCCGTCGTAAAAGCCGTAACGGAAATCGAAAGCTGTTCCGCCGCTTTCACGCCGCAATTTTCAAATTCCGCTGCCTTTCCCAGGAAACAATAGACTTCTCCGCCCGTACGGAGGAAACCGTACAGTTTCTTTTTTGCGCCCCACCAGCTTTCCGTTTCGGACGCGTTCAGCGCCTCTGTGGCTGACCAGATCGAAAAATTCGGATCCTTTACAAACAAAGGATATGCGGGTAAAATTCTCTTCATACAATCCTCAGAAAATACTGTTTTTTCAACCTTACGACCGACAGGACTATTATAGCACACCGCGTTTTTATTTGCAATGCCCTGACCAAAGTTTCCGGAATTTTTCTGCTGTTTTTTGCCGATTTTACCCATTCTTCACAAAATTTTCCGCCGGTCAATCTGTTCCCGCCACTTCCTTTCCGCGATCCTTTCTCCGGCGGGTCCTGCCGGACAGAATTTTTTTGCGGTTTTGCAAAAAAACTCAAAAAATGCCCAGAAAAAATCATAAATACAGAATACATACAAGAGGCGCCGGGCTCCGGCGCCTCTTTCCGGCAATATTCATAATCCCCTCAGTCAGTTTGCACTTTGAAGACAGCCTGGTGCATTTGCAAGCCCGAACGATACACTTCCATCGTTTCCTCGTCAGGGAAATAAATCGCCGTCAGACTGTCCAGATCAAAACCGAGCAAGCCGTCCGCCTCAAACACTCCCTCAGAGGCCGGACGGGTAATCCGGACAATTTCCAGCGCGGTACAACCGGAAAAAGGAAGCCGTACTTCTTCAAGATTGCTTCCCAAAGTGACTTCGGGAAAGGCATTGTTCGCAAAAGAATTGCCCCCAAGATAAACCAGGCTGTCCGGAAGCGCCAACGTTTCCAGTGCGCAGTTGATGAAGGCCGAATTTTCAATCCGTTGCAGCCCCTCGTTCAAAGAAATACAAGTCAACTTCTTATTTTCCGCAAACGAATACGCACCGATAATTTTCACGCTTTCCGGAAACTCCATAACGCCTATCCCCGCGCCATAAAATGCCTCGCGGCCGATTTCCTCCACATTCTTTCCCAAGGTCACATCTGAAAAAAGGGGACAATCGGCGAAAGCCCGATCCGGAACGACTCGCAAACCGGTTCCTATCTCCGCCCATTCCAGCGAAGGACAGTTCTCAAACGCGCCTTCTGCCATTTCTTCCACACTGTCGGGAATCACAACGCTCTTCAAGGCCTCATTTTCCGCCATAGTCCCCACACAGACCGTACCTTCCCGTATCCGCAGTTCTTCGAGCGAAGAGTTTTTCAGGGAAAACAACACCTTCCCCACATAAAGCGGGCCGTCGGGTTGCAGGGAATACCAGTCCGTATTTTTCAGCCCGCTTCCCTCCAGGGTCGTGACGGCGGAGGAAAACCGGATATCGGACAGACCGGAGCAGTACAGAAAACAATTTTCTATCATGCGCACAGAATCGGGCATTTCGAGGCTTTTCAGATTTGCACAATAATAAAACGCGTCTTTCGTGATTACTTCCGTGCCCTCTTTCAGACGGATTTCCGAGCAATCGCACAGCTCGGTATCAAGATGTTTGTGAATGAGGAATACCTTTCCCGCATATATTTCCCCTTCCTGTTCTTCAAACCAGCGGCAATTCCGGAGAGCCGACACCGGAATGTCGACGATATTTTCGGAAAAATCGATCTCGCTTAAATTTTCACAGCCATAAAACGCATCCGCCCCCACGCTTGTGATCGTATCGGGCATAACCAGTTTTTCCAGCCTTTCGCAATAAGCAAATCCCTGCCGGGAAATGGCCGTGACTTTTTTCCCTTCATATTCGGCCGGAATGACAATCGTGCCCACCGGACGGGCAGTGCCCAGCGCAACGCTGTATTCGCCGTTCTCCGTCAAAGTATAGTGAAGGCCGTCGGAATACCCGGTTCCGGACGGTTGTTCTTCCCGACGGCAAGCCGCCCCCGCGACAAGAAAACCTGCCGCCAGCGCAATCATTCCCCCTGTTATGAGAAATTTTTTCATGGTCGTCCCCTCCTTTCAAAGAGCCGTTATAACTAACGTGTCCGTTCCCCGCCTCACAAGAACAAGAACTTCGTCCGTCCGTATGACGTTGGACGTTTCATAAGGAATTTCCCGCACGCTGCCCGTTTCTTTATTGTAAACCCAGGTGAATTTTTCCTTGTTACGGGTGACGACCATCACCGAATAAACGCCGTCAAAATAGACGCACCCTTCGATCCGGACATCCGAAGCGACTTCCTCGGGAAACATCTGGATATACTGCTCCCCGTAATAGCGCTTTCCCGTGAGTTTATCCAGCATCAAGCCGCAATAATGGACGTTCTCTCCGTCAAAGTGAATCCGTGCATAATTATAACTGAATATACCGAACGGCGACTGATAAACGATCTCTTCTTTCTGCAAATCGTAATAGACGAGATCGGAGGAAGAAATGCCGCGTTCGCCTATGTACAGAATTCCGTCCGCCTTGTTCACCGCGATGGTTGCTTCAGAATAGCTGCCCAAAATCCGCTTCGTAATCTTCTTATCGCAATCGTAAATATAGATATCCGTCCTGTGTTCATCCGAAGCATAAACAATCCGGTTCCCGTAAACACAGATCTCTTCTATCTGACAATCCGTAGTTACCGTCTGCATAGCCCAGGTATCAGTATCAATCAGCGTAAACTGCGATGCGTCCCCGAAACCGACGGCAATTTTATTTCCGTCCGAATCCATACACTGCGGCGTAAAAAGCAAATCGACTTTCTTTACGAGAGACAACGCGCTCACATCGTATACGAACAACGCTTTGGTAAGATCGATCGTATAAATATATTTTCCGTCGCTCACCGCGTCCAGATAGGCGTTATCCAAAAACCGCGCGGTGCTCTGTCCGTCCAAGGCAAACACTTCGCTGCCCATATTCTCGGCGAGCAATTCGCAACCGGACAAATCGAGAACGGACAGGCGCTGTCGCGTATGCACATAGAAGATGTCCCCCTCCCGATACGCGGAAGTCGAAAAGAAATCCCCCCTGAATACATACCCTTTTAACGTTTTGTCATAAACCGCCGAGACATAATGATTGTTGTAGTAACCGAGGATCAGGGCGTATCTGTCGTCATCATACACCACCTGTACGGCGATAAAATTCCGCATTTTCCCAAAATCCCCGTAAAGATCGCCGTCATACACTTTTTCCAGAGTCTGTTTATCGTAACAGGCTCCGTTTACATGGAAGTATCTTCCGTCTTCATAAACGGTGAGAACGTCCATGTTCTCGCATTGAAATTGCATAGTTTTCCGCAAATTCCCGTTCAGATCATAAATCGTCAGAGTGTAGTTGCCATACCCCGCTGACTGTGTGACATACAGCTGTCGGGCATGGGAGTCAAATAATTCAGAACGATTATAACCTTCCGAAATATTGAGACATTCTCCGGTTTCCAGGTCAAAAAATCTGATCTCGCCGTCACTGCAAACCACCATCCGATCGTCTGCAACATAAATTCTGCCGGTATTAAATACCCCCAATTTTATCGTTTCCGCCAACATCAGCGTTTTCAGGTCGTAACGATATAGGCTATAGCGCTCATAGTCTGCGTCCAGGCTTAATACATATAAAAATCCGTCCGAAGTCGTCCAATTGCCTCGTTTATCGACGGCAGTCAGTTCCGTCATATTCTTACTGTAAATATAAATATTCCCGCTATCCCAGCCTGCATCCGAAGATGCGACATACCGCTCGGAAACGATATCAAACTGAACCGTCGAGGATTTGAAAATTGCATATTTCCCCGTTTCGTCATCCTCCGGCCAGGACTCGGTCAACTCGGGCAGTTCCGGAGTCAGGCTGACCGAAGGCATTCTGTACTCGTACGATCTCGGCCCTTCATACTGTTTGTCGATATATTCATAAATCGACTCGCGATCTTCCTGCGGAACTACAATCGGCTCCACCTCCTCATCCATGGCAAGAATATTCATGATAACCTGAACCGAGTCGGAACTGCCGCGATACTCGTACTGCGCATTCAGGTCCATTCTCACAAAACACCCGGTTTTATCATCAACTGTAACCGCCAGACTGTATTCCGAAATTTCCATACCGAAGAAAAAATCGAAAATTGATCCTTCGGTCACTGAAGCCCTGGGTAAGGCTTTTCTCATCAATTCACAGATGACGGAGACATCCGCGGTGACGAGAAATTTACTTTGCTCCTGATCGACGGCGATCTTTTCCGCTTCCGTTGCCTTTTCGTTCAGCGCGGAAGCGAGAAAGCCTCCCATACCGATTCCCCAACCGCCCAGGTCGCCTTCCGTAACTTCCGCGTCTGTTTGCGGAAATCCCGTTCCGGTTTTCCAGTCTTGCACAACTTTTTCCCAGGGCATTTTCTGCGTACGGCTGTCGTCCCCGCCCAGATATCCTTCAATGAAATAAGCCCTGTCCGTCCCGTCGCCTGCCACAAAACCGGTTGCTTCCTCAAAATCCAAAACCACCCGATAGCTATATCCGGAATCCGGGTTATCCGCTTCTTCCAATACAAACACTTCATATTCCACGGCAGAAACCGAGCCGGTTTTTGTCAGACCAAGTTCTAATTCTTCGACAGGTCCCTGTTTCCCGCATGCAGAAAACACAGCAAGTCCCATAAAGAGCCAAAAAGACAACGCAGATGCCCATAAAATCAATGCTCGTTTTTTCATATTACCCCCTCATTTATGTTTCAATATATTTATTATAGCATCGCGGGCCGTCAAAGTCAATACTTTAACTATTTTTGTGCACAAAAATCAATTTCGCCCCATACCTCCCCCGGATTAAAAATCAAAGAAAACGCTTTTTATTCCGACTATTCGGAAATCGTTTTTACCGGGAGGCCGGAATTTTTCATAATATCCGCTCTCTAAAACATTTTTTCCTCACAAAAAACGCCCGCTTTCGTAAGCGGACGTTTTATAATTTACTTACAACCATCGAACGAAAAAAGGCTCATTCGGACTGCGTAGATTTTTCGAGATAGGGCGCGATGACGCGTTTTCCCGGCGCTCCTCCCTTCACGAGACACCAGCCTTCTTCATCCCAGTCCAGCCGGGACATGGCCAGATATCTCCCCTTCCCCTCTCCGTTGTCGTTGATCCAGACATGGTACACGATATAATAATATCCCAGATCATCAATGAGAATAGAATTGTGTCCGGGGCCGACGAAATTCCCGCTCCCCGCCAGAATCGTATCTCCGACGTTTCCGGAACCGGCAAGCTCCCGATCTCTCGAATCGACATAGGGACCTAGCGGGTTGCGTGAACGCCCGACGCGGACATGGTAGGTACTTCTCAATCCGTCGCAACAGGTACCGCTGGAGCCGAAATAGTAATACCAGCCGTCGCGGTAAATGACGTAAGACCCTTCAAACGTGGAACCGTCCCACGGACCTGCTTTACCCGAAACCAGCACTTTGTTGTCGCGCGCATAGTCCAGCCCGTTTTTAAGCGCCAGTCCGTCTTCGGTCAGTTCGATCCCGTAACAGCCGCGGAAACTGCCCCAGATCATATACACTTTATCATCCTGCCCGACAAAGACGCAGGGATCGATCGAATTATCCACGCCTATTTCCTGAGACGTGAACAGTTTTCCGTGATCCGTCCAAGGCCCTTCGGGATGATCTGCGGACGCGACCCCGATGCCGGGGTTTGGATCGTCCCAGACCGACAACGAATAATAAAGGAGCAACTTATCGCCGATCTGCACGATATCCGGCGCCCAGAATCCGGCCCCGGGAGTTCCCCAATTCGGTGAAAATCCGACATGTCCCGCTTCCGTCCAGGTGATCCCGTCATCCGAGCGTGAAATCTTACCGCCCGTCGAATAGATATACAGAGAATCCTCCCAGCGAAGGATATGGGGATCTGCCATGTCTTTTTCCACTATGGGATTCTCGATATAGACGGGATCCGGTTCGGGATCGGCGGAAGAGCTGTCCCCATCCGTTCCGGTCCCGCACCCCGCCATACCGGCTCCCAAAACCAAAGCGCATAAGATGCAGAAAAAGTTTGAAACAAATTTTTTCTTCATGATATACTCCTTTTGTCTGAGTACAAACACAGAATTCCGCAACGCTTATAACTGACGGATCCGCCCTTTTTCAAAGACAATCGGACAAAAACACATCCGTCTGTCCTGGCTGGGATGTTCCGGATCGGTGTGCACATGGAACACGCAGTACTCCGTGCCGTCCGCCGCCGTCACGACGCTGTTATGGCCGGGGCCGCTGAGTTCTCCCTCCGAATGCAGGAACGGATTGTCCGCTGACTTTTTATAGGGCCCGAGCGGAGAATCGGACACGGCATATCCGAGCGAATACGTCCTGGCCGCATAAAAGCCGGACGAATACATCAGATAATAGAGTCCGTCCTTCTTGACGACGAAGGGTCCCTCATTCCAACGCGGATCCCCCGTCACGGTTTCCCAAGGGCAATCGGGCCGGGCAATCAGCACGGGATCTCCCACCGTGCGGGTGAGCGAATCGTCGAGACGAACTGCGAGAATATGACTCTCATGGATTCCATTCACGATGTGCTGAGAACAATCCCTCGAAAAGAAGAGATAGTTATCCTTTCCGTCCCGGAATACATGCCCGTCGATCGCCGCATAGCCGAAATCGAACATCGGCCCGTCAGTGACGTCGATGAACGGCCCTTCCGGCCGATCGGCGACAGCCACGCCGATCAGCAGCGTATCGTCCCCCTTGCGGCGCGCCGTATAATGCATGAGATAACGGCCGTTATGAAAGACGACTTCGGGTGCCCAGAAATCGGTGTAACCGAAACTGCGCGGCCCCATCGTGTACGCCATCCGGGGCTCGGACCAATGGACGAGATCAGTGGACGTACGGACATAAAACCCGTCCACGAAAGAAGTCGCATAGAGATAATAAGTGTTGTCGACGCGCAATACAAAGGGATCTCCGATGTTTGTGACGTCTGTTACGGTGATGTGCTTCAAATTCATAAAAATTTCTCCGATATGCCGCCGTCAGGATTTTGAACCGGTGTTGGCGACGCTCTCGATTACTTTGTTTTGCAGGAAAAGATATACGATCAGAGTGGGCAGCATGGACGTAATCGCGCCGGCCATGGTCATGCCGTACTGAATATTGTTGTCGCCCAGCAACTTTGCTATTCCGAGCGGCAGAGTGAGATACTTGCTGTCTACCCCCGCCAATGCAATGGACGGCCAGAGATAGTCGTTCCAGCTGCCGATAAAGGTCATCATCGCCGCGACCATGAACACTGAACTGCAAAGCGGCACCACGATCTGCAAGAAAATCCGGAACAAACCGGCGCCTTCCAGCTGAGCGGCCTCGATGAGTTCTTTGGGAACGGACATGAAATACTGACGGATGAGCATCATGTACAGCACCCCGCCGAGCCCGGGAAGAATCAGCGCCAGCGGATTACCTTTAATCCCGAGGGAGTCGATCATTTTATACAACGGAACAAGATTGATGATGCTGGGGATCATCGCCGTCGCGAGCAGAAGCCCGAACACGACGTTGCGCCCTCTCCATTCCGCCACGCCAAAAGCAAAGCCCGCCAGCGCGGCAATGATGATGTACAGCAACGTATGCACCCCGGAAATCACAAGGCTGTTGAGCAGCCAGCGGAATACGGGCGCATCCTCGTTGGAAAACAGATCAATATAATTCTGAAAAGAAAATTCTTTCGGAATGATCGACATAATGTCGGTCAAAGCATTTTTCTTGAAAGAAGTGCCGAACGCCCACAACAACGGCAGAATACAAAGCAGACAGATGAGCGTCAGCAGGATAAAAGCCACAATTTTACGGCGGCGTTCGCCGAGATTAAGTTTTGTCTTCACTGCCTGTGCCATATCAATCACTGCTCCTCCGGCGCGCAATGGCCGCCTGCCCCAGACTGATGACGATCATGATGGCGCCCAGCATCAATGCCATCGCCGCCGCCACATAAGGACGATCAAACAAATTATTGATAATGACCATCAGTACAACCTGCGTACTGCGATCCGGACCGCCCGAAGTAAGCAATTTCGGCTGTCCGTAAACGTTGAACGAAGCGAGCAGGGTCATGATCAGCACGACGAAAATCTGTCCGCCCATCAACGGCAACGTAACCGAAAACACCGTCCGGATATAAGACGCCCCGTCGATCGACGCCGCCTCATAGACAGCCTTGTCGATATTTTTCAGCCCTGCCCCGAGAATGACGATATTCGTACCCATCGTCCACCAGACGGTGACGACCAGCAACGAAATCCACGCCCACGGCTGAGAGCCCAGGAAATTGATCTGTTCCAGATTCAACGCTTTCAGAACCCCGTTGATAAATCCCGTCTCCACTTCAAAAACGCGTTTCCACATCAGGATGACCGCCGAGATGGAAAAAACGGTAGGCATGAACAGCAACGCCCGGAACACTTTATATCCCGCGGGCTTGATGTCCAGCAGAATGGCGATGAAAAGAGGAATGACGATGAGCAGCGGAACGGAAAACACCACGAAAATCAACGTGTTTTTAAGTCCCCGCGAAAAATCTTCGACGTAGGTAAACTCATGGTTGAACAGAATATTATAATAATTCTGAAACCATACAAACTCCCCTTTTTTATTCTGAAAACTCTGTACGATTCCGCTGAAAAAAGGGTAGATAAAGAACATGGTGAAAACCACGAGGAAAGGAATCGCAAACAGGAACCCGGAAAACTGCCGTTTGAACAGCTGCAGTTTCCTGAGTGCGGGCTTCTCGGAAACATCCGTGATTTTTGATTTCATAGGAGCCTCACCTCATACATAAACGTATACGACGTCAGCCGTTCATTTCCGTATTCACCGCTTTCTTGGCTTCGGCTTCTGCATCTGCCAACAGTTTCGTAATATCGGAATCCTTACTTGTCATAATGGTCGTCACATACTGGAACACCGTTTCATAACCGGACTCGAAGTACGTCGCGGAAGCGGCGGTTCTGAAAATGCTGGGATCGCCGAAATCGCTCACATAAGGCGCATTTTTGAAGGTATCCGTCTCGCGGGCCGCGTTGAACGCGGGAATCTGCCCTGCACCCGACCATTCCGCGGAATTCTCACCCATCCATTTGATGAAGGTGACCATGGCTTCCTTCTTGCGCTGGCTGATCGTGCGCTTGGTCTTGGCAACGGTGATGACATGCGAACGGGCCATGACCTGACGGCTGGTTTCGTCCGTATTGTCCGTGAGCATCCCCGAAAGGCTCATGACGCCGAGATTGTCGCCCAGCGCCTCTTCCAGAGCCAGCAGAGACCAGCAACCCTGAATGTGGAACGCCGCTTTGCCCGTCGTGAACAGAGTAAGATCGGCGTCCGTCTGCAGATCGGCGGGAGACACTTCGTACTTATAGATGATGTCGCGAAGATTTTCCGCCGCTTCCGCGCCTTCCGCCGTGTTGAATTTCGGCATGCTCGTCTCCGTGTCGATTTCGGAGCCGCCCGCCTGATACAGTGCGGTGGTATAGGTGAATTCCGTCGGCCAAAGCGGAGTAATGGGAAGTCCCCAAATCCCCTTGGATTTATCGGTCAGTTTCTGCGCGAGCGCCATCAGTTCGCTGTAATTGGTAGGCAATTCGTTGTCTCCGACAATCGCCTTATTGTAATAAAGAACAATGGGATGCACGTCCAGAGGGAATCCGTAGTATTCCCCTTCCCCTGCGATCAGCGTGGACATGACGTTCTGCTGATAATCGGCAGGATCGATGGTTTCTTTTGTGAAGAATGTACTGTCGATGGGCACGATATAATCGTTTTCCGCATAGTTCTTGACGAGCTGGCTGTGAATGATCGCAAGATCCGGCCCGTTATTGGGGATGTTATTCTTCAAATTTTGATAATGTGTTTCACGCACGTCCGACTTATGATCGACGTAGATTTCTCCCTCATATTCCTGATTGAACTTGGTGATCATACGGCTGAATACTGTCAAATCTGCGCCCGTAATCGGCGTCCAGAATTTAAGAGAAACCGTTCCGGTCGTATTTTCACTTTCGTCGTTGTTTCCGCCGCAGCCGGCAATGCCGAAAGCCATAATCCCGGCAAGCGCCACAGTCATCAGACCGCTGAGAAATTTCTTTTTCATAATAACCCCTTTCCTTTTAAAATTATTTTTTGATTTTTAGTGTATTGAAAGAATCAAAATGATCTGCGGCGAAAATGAAGACATTGCAACAGATCCGCCGCAGCCCTTCCCGCTTTCAGCGGATGACAGGCACAGGCATACCGCTTCTTCCGGCAACTTTACCCTCCGTCTCGGGGAAATCCCCGCTCCAATCCAGCTTATCGATCAGAAGAGAGCGCCGGTTGGTGTTCCCGAAAGTTTCATATTCCTGCGTATCGTAGCCGTGATACAGAATGTACCAGTTGCCTGCGTCATCCTGAATGACGGCATTATGCCCTACGCCGACGAAATCTTCGCTGGCCTGCACGACGATCGCGCCGCGGTTCTCGCCCTTCATATCCCTGCCCTGATCGTCATAATAGGGCCCGAGCGGGTTTTCCGAACGGCCGACGCGGACATGGTAGGTCGAGCTTTTTCCCTCACAGCAGGAACCGCTGGATACGAACAGATAATAATACCCGTCTTTATAGACGATATACGGCGCTTCGTAAGTCGCCAGATTGAAAGCCTGCGAAGTATCCAGCCCCGCCACCAGCGTCTTGTTGTCGCGGGCATACTCCAGCCCGCCCTGCAACGCAAGTCCGTCGTCCGTGAGCTCCACGCCGTAAAGGCCGCGGAAACTGCCCCAGATCATATACAGTTTCCCGTCCTGACCGCGGAAAACGGCCGGATCGATGGAATTGTTCACGCCGATCTCGGTGGACGTAAAGAGTTTCCCCTGATCCGTCCAGGGACCGAGCGGATGCTCGGCCGTCGCGATGCCGATGCCCGGATCGGGATCGCCCCAGGTCGAAAGCGCATAGTACATGACAAACGTATCGCCGATCTGCACGACGTCAGGCGCCCAGACATTGGCCCCGATCGTTCCCCAGCTCGGTTTTCCCAGGCTGGCAAACGCGGCGTTTTTGAAATACCAGTGCACGAGATCGTCCGATTCGAGAATGGGCACGATTTTCTTATTGGACTCATTTTCGAGGGGATCGTCGCTCGGCTTCCATTCGCCGTAATCCTCTGTGGCGTACGCATAGTATTTGCCTTCATACTCAATGACGCAGGGATCCGCGAACACGGGGGAATACACAGGATTGGAATACACCGCATCCTCCGAGCTCTGGGAAGCCGACGGTTTCCCGCAGCTTCCCAACCCCGCTATCAGCATACTTGCCGCCAACAGTAATGTCGGAATTTTTTTCGTCATTTTCATGATTCAGTCCTTATTCGGTTTTTATTCAGCCGCCGAAACCTCGACGATCTCGAACTGATAAATCTTAACCGTGGAGCCCGCGATTCCGCTGCCGCCCAAAAGCATACCGACACGCGAACCCGTCGTATCTTCCGTAGGCGTGAACTCGAATTCAAACGTCTGCACTTCCGAGGTGAAATGGAAAGAGCTCGACTGACTCCAGTTGCCGTTGTTGGGATTGATTTCAAACGTCACATCGCGTTCAGCGGTGGAAGAAGCCTTGATGATCAGCTTATAGGTCGTGCCCGCTTTGAACTGCTTGCCGTCCTGACGGAGCTGAATATTCCAGTTGGCACCCGTGTCCTCCGCAAAGGTCGCGGTGACATACGAGCCGTTATCGTCTTTGCCTTCCGTGAAGGTCGCGCCTTCCGAACCCCAGTTCCTCATACCCAACTCAAAGTTCGGGTTCATCATCTGCCAGGATTCATACTGCGTCTGATCGGGATCCAGCGTGATTTCCGCATAATCGATCCAGATGATGCTGCCATTGTTATTGGATCCGCCCCCGCCGAGAAGGAAGCGGAAGCCCGTCGTGTTTGCAGGTGCAGTGTAATAGATTTCCGTCTCCGTATATTCCGTCGAGAGATTGATCGCGTAGGAGTAATTGGCGTCCGCATTGAGTTCCAGCGTCATCGAACGTTCGACGCTCGCCTTCGCGCGGATCTTGATGATATAGTTGGTATTCGCTTCCATCGTGACGTCCTGACGGAACTGAATATGCCAGCCGTCGGTGGAAGGATTTTCGATGGTGATCTTCGCCGCGCCTTCATTTGCTTCGCCGGCATCCCATTCAAAGGTCGCCTTGCCCGGATTCTGCGCATTCACGTCCTGCGTCCAGAAACGGATGTCTTCGTCAAACTTGCCGTTGACAAGGCTGTAAGGAAATTCCTTGCTGAGGCGGACGGTAATGGTGCGATAAGCAATCGCCGAAGGTCCGTTCTCGTTCTCCACGACGTAAGCGATCGTGAAATTGGTGCGTTCCATCACCGCTTCTGCGACGTTGCCCACCACCGTGATGCGGTCGGTGAGATCGGTGTCTCCCTGCGCAGCCGTAACGCCTGCTTTCGGATTGGCGATGAACTCTCTCAGCTCTTCCGTTTCCGCATAGAACGTGACGTCATCAACGCCTTCGAAAGTGACTTCCCCGCACTTCTCCACTTTTTCAATTTTGATGGAATTGATCGTCAGATCGTACGCGACAGAAGTGTCCTCCTCGAGCATATATCCGAAATACAGCACCGCTTTCGCGTTGGTATAATCCGAATCCGCCGTATAGTAGCTGACATAATCGGCATACGAATCAGTGAGCGTATATGCCGTCAGACCCTGCATCATCGCATAATTGTTGCCGACGTCTTCAAACCCGAACGCAACCGACTTGCCGTTCGTAGATTTTGCGTTGACGGTGATTTTGTATGTTTCCCCTTCTTTCAGGTTGCAGGAAGAAATATACTGCAACGAATACCATGCGTTACCAACGCCGGAAATATTGAACTTGGGTTTCTGAACGCCGTTTTCCGTCACTTTTTCCAGCGTTGCGTTCCCACCCGGCGTATCCAGCATCCAGTTATAGAATCCGTTGTTGTTGGTGATGACAAAATCGCCGTTGGCAACGTTGTGCTGCTGAGAGACAGTCACTTCACGGGATTTGATCTCTGTCGTCTTGCCTGCCGTCACCATATAATACACCGTATATACGCCGGTGAGATTGTAATCAAAATCCTCGAAATCATCATATACCCCGAGATCGGTCAATTCTTCTTCGTTGTCTTCCAGCGTAAGCACAACGACATCCGAAGTGATATCCGCCCCTTTGGAATCCTTGACATTGATGCCGTCCATCACGTCATACGCATCACCCGCCGCCACCGTGACATTCGTCAGGCCCGTCCAGGTGAACCCCGCCGGTTTGTCCGACCCGCCGCACGCGCTCAGGCTTCCCGCAGCCAGCATAAGACACAGTAAAGACGAGCACGCTACTTTGATTTTGTTCCTCATAATTGCCTCCTAATGATTCTTGTTTTTTAATTAAATTGAATTTCTGTTTTATCCTGCCCACCATCGGAACATATCGTTTTTTCCTCTATGCCCGGGTATGCCATTGAGTAACAACACTCCCAGCTTCCTTTCTCATGTCATACATCATCCTCCTTATTTTGCTTATCCTCGTTCTATTTATTCCTCACCCCTTTCAGGAAGATTTTTTCTTGGACATCTTTTCAACCTTCCACATCATCACTGGTTGTTTGTTTATCGTTTCCGTTATCGTTAACGGGAGAAAAAAACTTTTATCTGCCATTTTTGTCGCTATCTTTTTATAAAAAATCCACTGTATCTAATAATTGAAAACGCTCAAAGTCCGCTTCCTTCATAAAGGAAAACTCCGAACGTTTCGGCAATCCGCGCCCCCCTACCGGTTTCAATTCTCGAAATCAGCACATCCACTGCCCGTTCTGCCATAGCCCGCTTGTCGGTACCCACCGAAACCAGTCGATTTGGAATCCGCACTTCTTGTTGGATATTATCAAAACCGATCACCGGCAACTTTTTCATTCCGAATTTTTCCAGCAAACATAATACATCAAACGCAATCAAATCGCTGAAACAAAAGAAAGAATCAGGTGCAGAATCTGGATCGGCAAAAAGTCTGGGAAACTCTTCTTCCAAAACATCATATTTAATATTGACAGGCTTCTGCAGTCCCGCCTTTTCAAACTCTACACAGAACCCCGTATAACGATCATATGCACAGGAAGCGGTCATCTTGATGCTGATATAAACCGGATGTTTGCATCCGATATTCAACAGCTTACGCGCGGCCAGTCGTCCGCCCTCTTCATCGTCTGTACGGATATAATCGATGGCTTTGACCTCTGTCCTGCGTCCGAAGAGCAACACCGGTACGGCAAACCCCTCCAACATACCCTCAACCTCTTCGTCCGGCTCCAGAAAACTGACAATTCCTGCAGCATTATGCGACACCGCAAATTCATAAGCAGAACGATCAAGTCTGTGCTCTGTAACGGACAGCATCATAATTGAATAATTCCGCTCCCTGAAACACGCCTGCAGATAATCGATCATGATTGAGAAATATACATTCACAAGGTGATCGTAGATAATGACAATCAATCGACTGTTTCCGCACCGCAAGGAAGTTGCCGTATTATTCTTTACATAATTGAGCTCGGCAGCTACTTTCAGAACTTTTTTCCGGGTTTCTTCCGATACTTCGGGTGCATTCCTGATCGCACGAGACACCGTCTGCGGCGTCACCTGTGCAACCCGCGCAACGTCCCGTACAGTCACTCTCATCCTCTTCATCGTTCACCTCATTCCCGGTATACCTACCGCTAAACTCCTATTTTTCCACTTCCACATCGAAAATGTTATCGTTAACGGTATTTTATTTTTAACCCGAATCTACTCTTCTTTCGATCGGGTTATCTGAAGTATCTCTATCTTCTGTCAGCTCGGGAACGATAAGCTTTCACTGAATCTGTCTTTTGTACTTTTGGTTCGTAACGTCACGCTAAAAGATCAAACAGCAAACTTCAAACGGCTTGCCTGCAAACATAAAACTCATGTGAAGACAACTGTCAGATTATGTATCTGTACAAATTTCTTTACTTGTTCCCAAAACTTTGTTTTTACAGTTAAATAATAACACTACTTTCCTGTCTTCGTCAACTGTTTTCACACAATTTTCACCATATTTTCTTCTTTTTACCATAAATATCCTGAAAAAGAATACTTTTGAAGCTTTTACAAGCCATTACATCGGGAAAACAGATACCTCATATTTAATTTTGCTCAAGATTCAGCCCTGCGAGAACAAAAACAATCTATATCTTTCAACGAGGTATATTTTTCATCAATTCCAATACTTTCCCTATTCATTTTTATAATGATTGAAAAGTGCTTTTCTGGAAAAACGATAAGCCTACACCGTCTCTTTGCTATTTGACGCTTATACTGCTGACAAATCCTTAATTTGACCTCTTACGCTTGAAAAAGCAGGATTATGCTATCCATGCGTTTCAGCTGGCTCCAAAGCTACCCTTCTATCAAGCATAAAAACACGGCAATTCTTTTGCAAACGACCGTGTAATTTTTCCAGTAAATCCATTCAATTTTTATGGTTAAAAGCCCAACAATGCTTCACGTGAATATTGCTATCCCCAAGTAAAAAGCACCCCAACACTCTTTGCGCCTTTAAGCCCGATTTCCTCAAAAAACGTCAGGATTTATTTATCCGATTTACGCTTCCCAGTTTTCCGCTCAATTTTCTCTATTTCCGCAATCAGCTCTTTCTTTTTCAGCAAAATCCAATTGTGCACCCCAACCTCGCCGGCATATCTCCGCAATTCATAAATGTTCAATTCTTCCAGAGACCTTTCTTTTTCCTGAGTCCCAAGCCCTGTCTTTTCTTCTGTCATTCATACTCTCCTTTTATCGTATTTATTCTGTAAATGTCCCGCCTGATCATCCGGAACATTCAGTCCATCTCATCCAAGCAAAAAACTCTCGCTCCCAATTTCATTTTCAAAGACAAAAAACATTTTCCCATGAAAATTACTTACTGTTAATATTATACCACAAAAATATAAAAACTTCCAGCCATATAGTTTGTCTGTTTTTGTCGTTTTATGGGAGATTTTGTAGAATTCTGTCGAGAATTCATTTTAATTAAAAAATAGAGTCGAATTCAAAACTCATTCTATCTATTTCCAATAAATTGTATTTCAATTGATTTTTCAAGCATTGATTCCCAACAACGCCTTTTCTATATTAAACAATCTTATTAAAGCCAAACGCCGCAACGTACTTTCACAAATCGGTCTCTAAGAAATTTTTTCATTGAACATCCTTTCAAAATCATATTTTTACAAAGCGCCTA
>OBKR01000970.1_pt1 | contig 27464 bp, 16 predicted proteins | sample 1518991 | NCBI WGS metagenome assembly OBKR01 (sample SAMEA2452117, study PRJEB22498) | human gut metagenome | biome: human feces; feature: human gut; material: feces | place: Australia | collected 2012
GTTGTATTAGGATTATTGACAAAAACTCAAAGGGGTGTTATTGCTGAATAGTTACAAAATTTGTCCCTTATACAAAAAAATCTTAACTTTGTAGCTGTATGCCAGTTTCGAAGCCACTAAACGGCAAGGACGACACGTTCGACCTCTTGATTCCCCACGAAACACCATACTAAAACAATAAGAACCAATAACGACGAATTTTATGAAGAAACTCACCACCAACTCAAAACTGATCGGGTGCCTGATGGGCCTCAGTATCGTGGCGTTGGGCACAGGATGTACCGACAGCGACTACGATTTGTCCAGCGTCGATTCCACTATCGGCGTGGGCGGCGAGGGCCTGGAGCTGCCAACGAGCAGCACGGAGAACATCATTCTCGACGACGTGCTGAAACTAAACAACAGCGACTTTGTGAAGATAGCAGCCAATGGCGACTATATGTTCAACAAAGACGGCGACGAGGCCACGCCCTCCCATCCCTACATCAACAAGATCTGGGTGGAGAAGGCCAACGTCAACAACAACTTCCGCTTGCACATCACGCTGCCGAGCCAGAGTGCAGGAGCACGCAGGGCGAAGCTGAGCAACCCCGTCACGGCAGAGGGTAAGCTGGCCGAGTTCCACTACACCGGTGCCGCCTCCAACGACATCCGCGAATTAAAGGAGGCCAGTGTGTCGTCCGACGTGGAGATCATCGTGGCCGTCAGTGCCGATTTGAAGCGTGCGGTGAAGACCTTCAAGACCCTCACGCTCACCGTACCTTCCTATATGCGCCTCGACCTGCGCCAGTGCTCACCCTCCCAGCCCGACTACGATGCGGCCACGGGTGTAGTGACATTTCACAACGTGAGCAGCACGGCCAACATCAAGCTCCGTGCCGCGGTCAAGACCTTGGACTTCCAAAAGCCCGCCACGACGGACAACAAGCTGCGCTTCACGCCAGGGCAGAATGGCAAGGATGGTCAAGTGGACCTCAATGGCGTGCTGAATGTGGGTATCTCTTTCGACGAGATCGATTATGCCCAGAGCGGTGGCGACCTCTACCTCTCAGCCAATATGTCGATGGGATCCATCACGGTGCATGAGGCCACGGGTAAGTTTGATCCCGAGATCTCACTCCGCGACCTGGGACGCACCACCATCGGCTCCGTGCCCGACTTCCTGACCGACGGCGAGGTGTCGGTCAACCTCTACAACCCCCTCATCGACATCAATATCCAAAGCGACATCGACGTGGCTGGATTTGTCTCCGGCACACTCTATGCCGAGGATGCAAACGGCCAGGAAATGGCCAGGGTACGCATCCCCGAGTTCTACATCCGTCCGGATGGCTCCACCCATGTCTGCATCTGCAAGTATGCTGAGGGTGTGGATGCCTCCGCCTACGACCAGGTGGTGGCCGTTCCCCAACTCTCCGACATCATGCGTCGCATTCCGAAGACGGTACGCTTTGCCGCCGAGGCCCGTGCCGATGCCTCCCGCGAGGGCACGATGGAGCTTGGCAAGAGCTACACCATCCAGCCCGCCTATTCCATCATGGCGCCGCTCGCCTTCGACGAGGGCGCGCGCATCGTCTATAACGACACCATCGACGGATGGACTGACGACCTGGAGGACATTGACCTCATGGCGGGCAGTGCCATCGAACTGACGGCCAACGTGGAGAACAAGATTCCCGCCTACCTGACCGTATCGGCCACCGCCATCGACGTCCAGGGCAAACCGATTCCCGAGAACCGCATCAAGGTAGAGGTGTCCAACGTCATCAATGCCTCCGGGACGGCAACACTCCCGTCGTCACACCACTCAAGATACGACTGACCGAGGGCGAGCCGGGCAGCGTGGCTCTCGTTGATGGACTCACATTCCGCATCGAGGCAGCCTCGGGCGAGGAGGGTGCCAAGAGTATCGTAGGCCAGACCATCAACGCCTACAACCACACGCTGAAGGCGCGCGACATCAAGGTGCGACTCGTCGGCAAGATCATCGTAAACAAGGACTGATAACCACTTTTAGACCCAACACAACATCATGAATAGAAGCAAGAAATATATGATGGTCGCCGCACTGGCCACACTGTCCTGCGGCGCGATGGCCCAGGGACTCAACACGGGCTACTTCATCGACGGATATACCTTCCGCCACAATCTCAACCCGGCGTATGGCAATGACCAGAACTACGTCTCGATACCCGCCCTTGGCAACATCCAGGTGCGCACCCAGGGCAATTTCGGCCTCGGCGACGTACTCTTCGACAACCCGCGCTATGGCATCGACAGCGACAAGAAGAAGACCACCTTCATGAATCCTTATATCGCTGACGGCGAGGCACTGAAGGGCTTTGCCTCGGGCAACAATCGCATCAATGCCGATGTGGACATCACGCTGCTCTCTGCGGGCTTCAAGGCCTGGGGCGGCTACAACACCATCTCGCTCGATGCCCGCACCAACGTAGGTCTGTCGCTGCCCTACGAGCTTTTTGCTTTTGCCAAGAACACGGGCAACCAAAGCTATGACATCGGCGACATCCACGCCCATGCCCAGTCGTTTGTGCAACTTGCTTTGGGCCATTCGCGCCAGATCGACGACCGCCTGCGTGCCGATGCCGAGATCAAAGACCTGCGTGCCGACCTCAGCGGTCCGGACAAATGGACCATGACGGGACAAGCGATGGCCAATGTGTCGATGAAGGGCTTTACTTATAAAGAGGAGCAGAAAGAATACAAGGTCGATGGACAGGGCACCTACCGTCGCGTGAACGACGTGGATGTCGATGGTGCCGGCCTGGGTGGCTTTGGTATGGCCTTCGACTTCGGTGCTACCTACAAGATCGACGACGACTGGACGGTGAGCGCCGCGCTGCTCGACCTTGGCTTCATCGGATGGAGCAACAACATGCAGGCCGTCAATCGCCAGACGAGTTTCGAGTTCAACGGCTTCCACGACGTGGCTGTCAAGAAAGAGGACGCCATGGGCAACCCGAAGGACAACAGCCTGGAGTCGCAGGGCGACCGCTATGCCGACCAGATTGCCGACTTTGCCAACCTCTCCAGTGATGGCGACAAGGGTAGCCGCAGCACGGGTATCGGTGCAACGATGAATTTCGGATGCGAATACACGCTCCCGGCCTACCGCCAGCTGAAGTTCGGCTTCCTCAGTTCCACCCGCATCAATGGCAAGTATAGCTGGACCGACGCACGCCTGAGTGCCAATGTAGCCCCGCTGTCATGGCTCGATGGCGGCATGAGCTTCTCGGTCAATAGCTTCACGGCCAGCATGGGATGGGTCATCAACGCCCATCCGAAGGGCTTCAACTTCTTCATCGGCATGGACCACATCCTCGGCAAGACGAGCAAGGAGTTTATCCCCCTCAGTTCCAATGCCAGTCTGAACCTCGGTATGAACGTCACCTTCTGATAGTCAGCTACGGTTCGCCCAGACGGCGACCTGGCATGATTTCCCATAGCTGCGCCCGCCATCAGCCCTCACAGGCCGTTGGCGGGCGCAGCCTTTCGTCAGCGACTCCATCCTTTTGTCCCGTCTTTTCCGTCGCGATTTTCTTCTCGTTTTCCATCATTTCCACCGCCATTTTAGTCCCTTTGCCGCCCCGTCACGGCACCCTGCTGCCTTGTCCCCAACATTTCTCCCTCATTTATTTGGTCGTTTCGGAAGAAAACTGTAATTTTGTCGCATATTTTAAACAATCTCCTGAAACAAGACGAACATGAAAGATGTAAGAATTGTAGAGTGTGTCCCCAACTTTTCCGAGGGCCGCAACATGGACGTGATTAACCAGATTACCCGCGAGGTCGAGTCTGTCAAGGGCGTCAAGCTCCTCGATGTCGATCCGGGTGAGGCCACCAACCGTACCGTGGTGACGTTTGTCGGCTCGCCCGAGGACGTCTGTGAGGCTGCTTTCCGTGCAGTCAAGAAGGCTGGCCAGCTCATCGATATGCGCCAGCACCATGGCGCACACCCCCGCTTCGGTGCCACCGACGTGTGCCCGCTCGTACCTGTAGCCGGCATCACGCTGGAGGAGTGTGCCGTGTTGGCCCGCAAGTTGGGTGAGCGTTTCGCCAACGAGTTGGAGATTCCTTGCTACCTCTACGAGGCCGCCGCACAGACCGAGGAGCGCAAGAACCTCGCCGTCTGCCGCCGTGGTGAGTATGAGAAGCTCGCCGAGCGTCTCGGCACGGAGGATGGTCCCGACCTGGGCAACCGTCCCTTTGACGAGAAGGTGGCACGCACGGGCTGCACCGCTGTCGGCGCACGCGACTTCTTGATTGCCGTCAACTATAACCTCAACACCACCTCCACCCGCCGCGCCAACGCCATCGCGTTCGACGTGCGCGAGAAGGGACGCCCCATGCGCGAGGGTGGTAGCCTCACGGGCAAGATCCTCCGCTACGAGAATGGATCACCCATCATGCAGCCGGGCACGCTGAAAGCCACAAAGGCCATCGGATGGTTCATCGACGAGTATGGCATCGCACAGGTCTCGATGAACATGACCAACATCAATGTCACCCCGCTCCACAAGGCCTTCGACGAGGTTTGCCGTGCCGCCGCCGAGCGTGGCGTCCGCGTGACGGGTACGGAGATTGTCGGTCTCATCCCGAAGCGCGTGCTCATCGAGGCTGGTGAGTATTTCCTGCACAAGCAGCAGCGTTCCACCGGTATCCCCGAGGAGGACATCATCAAGATCGCCATCCACTCCATGGGTCTGGAGGACCTCAAGCCCTTCAACCCGAGAGAGAAGGTCATCGAGTATCTCCTGGAGGATGAGAACAAGACGGCGAAGCTCGTCGATCTCACGGTGAGCGAGTTTGCCAACGAGACTTCCCGCGAGAGTCCAGCACCAGGTGGTGGCACGATCGCCGCCTACATGGGTGCGCTCGGAGCTGCCCTGGGCACGATGGTGGCCAACCTCTCCGCCCACAAGCGTGGATGGGACGAGCGCTGGGAGGAGTTCTCTCAGTGGGCAGACCGTGGTCAGGATATCGTCCGCCGCGCCCTGCACCTCGTCGATGAGGACACCGAGGCCTTCAACCGCATCATGGATGCCTTCGGCCTGCCCAAGGGCACCGAGGAGGAGAAGGCTGCCCGCAGCCAGGCCATCCAGGACGCCACGCTCTATGCCACGAAGGTGCCTCTGGAGACGATGAAGACCGCCTATGCCGCCTTCGACATCTGCCGCGCCATGGCACAGGAGGGCAACCCCGCCTCTGTCAGCGACGCAGGAGTAGGCGCACTCGCCGCCCGCTCGGCAGTGCTCGGCGCATGGCTCAACGTCCGCATCAACGCTGCTTCTCTCAAGGACCGTGCCACTGCCGACGCCATCCTGGCCGAGGCCAAGGAGATGGCCGAGAACGCACAGCAGCAGGAGAAGGAGATCCTCGCCATCGTCGATACGAAGATCGAGGGATAAGACACCATACCGAAGCCCTTTGGCCGAAAGACGCCAAAGGGCTTTCACCATTGAACAAAAAATAACAAAATAATGACCTTAGCAGAATTTCAGGCCGACATCCGTGCCGGCATTCCCGCTGAGCTGCCGGCATTGCAGCCCTACGACACCACCATCAACCATGCGCCCAAGCGCAAGGATATCCTCACCCCAGAGGAGAAGAAGCTCGCTCTGCGCAACGCGCTCCGCTATTTTCCGAAGGAGCTTCACGCACAGCTCGCCCCCGAGTTCGCCGAGGAGCTGCGCCAGTACGGTCGTATCTATATGTACCGCTACCGTCCCACCTATGAGATGAAGGCCCGCAACATCTCCGACTATCCCCATCGTTCGGAGCAAGCCGCAGCCATCATGCTGATGATCCAGAACAACCTCGACCCGCGCGTGGCACAGCACCCGCACGAGTTGATTATCTATGGAGGCAATGGCGCCATCTTCCAGAACTGGGCACAGTATCGTCTGACGATGAAGTACCTCTCCGAGATGACCGACGAGCAGACCCTCGTGATGTACTCTGGCCATCCCTTCGGCCTCTTCCCGTCACACAAGCGCGCACCGAGAGTGGTCGTCACCAACGGTATGGTCATCCCCAACTACTCCAAGCCCGACGACTGGGAGCGCATGAACGCCCTCGGCGTGAGCCAGTACGGACAGATGACGGCTGGTTCCTATATGTATATCGGCCCGCAGGGCATCGTCCACGGCACGACGATCACGGTCCTCAATGCCGCCCGTCGTGTGATGCACGATCCCGCCCGTGGTGCCAAGAACCCCATCCCCCTCTTCGTCTCCTCTGGCCTCGGTGGCATGAGCGGTGCTCAGCCCAAGGCTGGCAACATCGCCAAGGTGGTCAGTGTCGTGGCCGACATCAATCCGCTCGCTGCCGAGAAGCGTCACGAGCAGGGTTGGGTCGATGAGCTCCACACCTCGCTCGACGAGTTGATTCCCGCCATCCGCGAGGCTGTGAGCACCAAGACGGTGAAGTCAATGGCCTACGTCGGCAATGTCGTCGATCTCTGGGAGCGCTTGGCCGAGGAGGATATCGAGGTCAATCTCGGTTCCGACCAGACCTCTCTCCACAATCCGTGGGCCGGTGGCTACTATCCCGTGGGTCTCACCCTGGAGGAGAGCAAGCGCATGATGGCCGAGGATCCGAAGGAGTTCAAGGCCCGTGTCGAGGAGTCTCTGCGCCGCCAGGTGGCTGCCATCAACAAGCTGACCGCCCGTGGCATGTACTTCTTCGACTATGGCAATGCCTTCCTCCTGCAGAGCTCACGCGCCGGTGCCGACATCATGGCTGCAGACGGTCACGGCTTCCGCTATCCGTCCTACGTCCAGGATATCATGGGTCCGATGTTCTTCGACTACGGCTTCGGTCCGTTCCGCTGGGTCTGCACCTCTTGCGATCCCGCCGACCTGGCACTGACCGACAAGATTGCCGAGGAGATTATGATGGACGAGCGCAGCCATGCCACCCCCGACATCCAGCATCAGCTCGACGACAACATCCACTGGATCCGCGAGGCAGGTCCCAACCACCTCGTCGTCGGTTCACAGGCCCGCATCCTCTATGCCGACTGTGAGGGCCGTACCCGCATCGCGCTGGCCTTCAACGAGGCCGTCAAGGATGGCCGTCTCAAGGCACCCGTCGTTCTGGGTCGTGACCACCACGACGTCTCCGGTACCGACTCTCCCTTCCGCGAGACCTCCAATATCTATGATGGTTCTCAGTTCTGCGCCGACATGGCCGTACAGAACGTCATCGGCGACTCCTTCCGTGGCGCCACGTGGGTGAGCATCCACAACGGCGGTGGTGTAGGCTGGGGCGAGGTCATCAACGGTGGCTTCGGTATGGTAGTCGATGGCTCCGAGGAGAGCAGCCGCAACATCCGCGAGATGCTCTTCTGGGATGTCAACAACGGTATCTCCCGCCGTGCATGGGCCCGCAACAAGGGATCCATGGATGCCATCCAGCGTGAGATGGACCGCACGCCCGACTTCCGCATGACCATGCCGAACCTCGTCGACGACAACATCATCGACGCTGCGTTCTAACATATTGTCTGGGGGCCGCAACAGGCTCCCAGTCAACCTGTTGCGCGATATGTTTTCAAGCAACGACAAAATCAAAACATCAACTCATCGGGCCTTCACGGGCCTGACAACACTTTAAGAAAGAAAAGAAGCAATGGAACGTAAAATCCATTATATCAGCGCAGAACATCTGACGCTCGATACCGTCCGCGCCATCATCCGCGAGGGCTATGAGCTGCGTCTCTCCGACGACGCCAAGGCACGCATCATCCGCTGCCGTGAGTATTTGGACAAAAAGATTGCCACCGCCGAGGCACCCATCTACGGTGTGACGACAGGCTTCGGCTCCCTCTGCAAGGTGAGCATCGACGAGGACAAGCTGTCCCAGTTGCAGATCAACCTCATGATGAGCCACGCCTGTGGCGAGGGCGACCGCGTGCCGACGGATGTGGTCCGTCTGATGATCTTCTTCAAGATCCAGTCGCTCTCCTACGGCTACAGCGGCATCAAGCTCGACACCGTGGAGCGTCTCATCGAGTTCTTCAACCACGGCGTGTGCCCCGTTGTCTATCAGCAGGGTAGCGTGGGCGCCTCTGGCGACCTCGTGCCGCTGGCTCACCTCTGCCTGCCACTCGTCGGCCTCGGCCATGTAGAGTATGAGGGCAAGATCATCACGGGTGAGGAGCTCAACGAGAAGATGGGATGGAAGCCCATCCACCTCGCCTCCAAGGAGGGTCTCGCCCTGCTCAACGGTACGCAGAACATGCTCGCCTTCTTCGCCTGGAGCGTCCTGAAGGCACAGGATCTGTCGAAGTGGGCCGACCTCATCGCCACGATGTCCCTCGATGCCTTCGACGGCAGAATCGAGCCGTTCCTCCATCCCGTACACGCCGTTCGCCCCCATCGCGGCCAGATGGAGACGGCAGACCATATCTACGAGTTGCTTCAGGGTTCTGAGCTGATCAAACAGCACAAGACCCATGTGCAGGATCCCTACTCCTTCCGCTGCATCCCGCAGGTGCATGGTGCGTTCAAGGATACACTCCATTATGTGGAGGAGGTCTGCACGACCGAGATGAACTCCGCCACCGACAACCCCACCGTGGTGCCCGAGGAGGATATGATCATCTCTGCCGGCAACTTCCACGGTGAACCCATCGCCCTTCCAATGGACTTCCTGGCCATCGCCCTCAACGAGTTGGGCAGCATCTCCGAGCGCCGCATCTACAAGCTGGGTGACGAGCAGCGCGGTCTTCCCTCCATGCTCGTTGCCAAGCCGGGTGTGAACAGCGGATTCATGATCACCCAGTATGCTGCCGCCTCGATCGTCAGCCAGAGCAAGATGCTCTGCATGCCCAACTCTGCCGATAGCATCCCCACCTGCCAGGGGCAGGAGGACCACGTCTCCATGGGTGCCAACGCCGCCACGAAACTCTATCGTGTGGCTGAGAACACGGAGCGCGTCCTTGCCTTGGAGCTCTTCAACGCCGCACAGGCCCTCGACTTCCGCCGTCCGCTGAAGTCCTCGCCCGCGGTAGAGAAGTTGCACGCAGAGTACCGCAAGATCGTCCCGTTCATCGAGATCGACCGCGTGATGTACCCGCTCATCGCCAAGAGCATCGACTTCATCGCCAAGAATCAATTCTAAACGTTTTATCCCCATCGATCGTTAGGCGCAGCCTCATGATCGATAGGGAAACTAAAACGATAAAAAAGTAAGATCCGTGCGGGGGACGGCAAGGGTGTCCATGACGGGCGCGCTTGCTCTCCCCCGCACTTTTTTTATTGGTATCATCATTATTTATATTATACGAAGACAATGAGAACGATATACACCAACATCGCCCAACTCTGTGGCATCACCCACGGAGAGCTGCGCAAGGCGGGACAGGAGATGGCCCGCGTAGAGACGATGGCAGACGCATGGCTCGCCGTCGAGGACGACAAAATCTTGGATTTCGGCACGGGAAGCGTGCCTGCGGAGCTGACGCAGGACGCTAAGGTCATCGACACCAAGGGCGCCTTCGTCATGCCGCGCTTCTGCGACAGCCATACCCACCTGGTCTGGGCAGGCAGCCGTGAGCAGGAGTTTGAGGACAAACTTCAGGGATTGTCCTACGCCGAGATTGCCGCCCGCGGCGGTGGCATCCTCAATTCTGCCGACCGTCTCCACGAGACGAGCGAGGAGGACCTTTTCGAGCAGACCATGCGCCGTGCCGAGGAGATCTGGCAAAAGGGCACGGGCTGTGTGGAGATCAAGTCTGGCTACGGACTGACGACCGAGGATGAGTTGAAAATTCTGCGTGTCGCCCAGCGCGTAAAGGCCCATTCGCCACTCCGCATCGTGACCACCTTCCTCGGTGCCCATGCCGTCGGCCGAGCCTATAAGGGACGCCAGTCAGAATATGTCGATCTCGTCATCAACGAGATGATGCCCCGTGTGGCTGCCGAGGGACTGGCCGACTTTGTGGACGTGTTCTGCGACGAGGGTTTCTTCACGCCAGAGGAGACCGACCGCATCCTCGAGGCTGGCGAGAAATATGGCATGAAGGGTAAGATTCATGCCGACGAGCTGGCCTTCTCGGGTGGATCCCGTGTTGCCATCGCTCATGGTGCACTCTCTGCCGACCACTTGGAGGCACTCCCCGAGGAAGGCATAGAGCAGTTCCGTGGTGCCGTCACCATGCCCACTGGTCTGCCGGGTACGTCCTTCTTCCTTAATATGCGGTTTGCCCCGGCCCGTGGCTTCATCGACGCTGGCCTGCCCATCGCTCTCGCCTCCGACTACAACCCAGGCTCCACGCCGTCGGGCGACATGAAGTTTGTCTGGTCCCTGGCCTGCACGAAGATGCGTCTCACCCCCGAAGAGGCTTTCAACGCCATCACCCTCAACTCCGCTGCCGCCATGGGCCTGTCCGCGGAGTATGGCAGTGTGGAGCGTGGCAAGCACGCCTCCCTCCTCTTCCTGCGCGACGTCCCCTCGTTGGCATGGCTTCCGTACCAATACACCACTCCGCTGCGCCACGCTACATTTTAAGACCAAGCGCTTCAACGTCCGCAAAGAGGCCACACACCGTTGCACATAGCAGGGTAGTGGAGATTTTATACGATAGACAAAGCCACATTCGCAAGGGAGAAACCCGTTGGAATGTGGCTTTTTGCATCCCCATCGGGATGCTGCAAAACACTAATCAAACACAAAAAAGCTTGTGTGAGGAATGGCTGGCGACCGTGAAGGCAGAAGCTATGGACAGCATCTCCATCTCCTGCGGTAGCCTACCTCAGTATATCTTTGAAGGCGAGGTTGGCCAGCAGGGCAGTCGATTGACTGAGCATGCGGATAAACTCCTGGGCCGACGACTTCATATAGGAGTCGCGCAGCAAGTGTACACAGCCGTCCATCTCGTTGCCCTCCGCATCGATAGGGATAGCCTTCATACCTGGCTGGGTGAGCGTGGTGGATTCCGAGAGGATGGAGACAAGCGAACTGCGGCTCAGCAAGTCAAAGATGATATTGACATTGTTGACCTCCACCATGATTTTGAAGTTGTTGTCACGCCCCTCCAGCAGGTGCTCGAAGGCGTTGCGCGCCTGCAAGCCCTTGTAGGGCAGAATGAGATCATAGCGCTCAAGGTCTGCGAGGGTGACGCTCTGCTGCCTTGCCAGCGGGTGGTGATCATTGACGATGGCTGCCAGGCGATTGCTAAAAATCGCTCTGCTGTCTATCGCCTTGTCCCGCTTCAGCGGCTTGAAGGCCAGCACAAGGTCCAGTTCACGCTTTTTCAGTCCGTCCATCAGTTCCTGCATGGAACGATAGACGATGTTGAGCCTGACGTGGGGGTAGGCATGGATGAACGCGATGAGCGTCTCGGCCATGATGTTGCTGAAGGAGAATGTCACTCCGATGTTGAGTTCTCCAGCCAGCATCTCGCGCAGGTCGTTCATGTGGTCCGCACAAGCCCCGGCCGCATTGACCGTCTTTTGGGCGTAGGGCAACAGTTCTTTTCCCGCCTCCGTGAGATACACCTCGTGGGAATTGCGCTCAAAGAGCGGCATTCCTATCTCCTGCTCCAGATGGGAGATCTGCTGCGATAGGGTGCTCTGCGTGACGTAGAGCTTCCGCGACGCCTTGGAGAAATTGAGCGTTTCGGCCACCTGGAGGAAATATTTCAATTGTCTGATTTCCATTCTTATCGGTCTAAATCCGTTTGCAAAGATACTACAAGAGTTTCTATTCGTGCGTATCGCGGGCATGATTTTTTTCCTTTCTTGTCCTTCTGTGTGCCCCCTGTCTCACTCCCACGGCATGGGGCGTGACAAACTCTCCGTTGCGCTTTTTCCGTTCCACGAGCATGGCAAGCAACTTCCGCTTGCGTGTATCCTCGATGAAACGGCGGAAAAAGAGATTGGGCACAGCCACGCCGAGGGCGATGCAGATGATGGCCAGCGAGGCTTTGATGGCATTGTTCATACCCACCGTGACCTCACCGACGACACCGTGCATCTCGATGAAAGCGAAGAGGGCGCGATACATCAGCACACCCGGAATCATCGGGATGACACTCGGGATGGTGATACACTGATGGGGCACATGAAACCAGTGGCGCGCCTTGATGACAGCGATACTCACTGCCGTGGCTCCCGCCAGCGACCCGATGGTCAGTCCCATGTCCAGGCCGAGGTTGCCATTGCTCGGACCGAGGTTGATAAAGTTGCGCACACACACGGCGATGATACCACCCACGGCCACGACGGGCAGCAGGCGTCGCGGGATGTTGAAGATGGTGGAGAATCCCATGGCCGACACGGCGGCGGCAATGGCATACTCCCAATACTCATGATGGGGCGTCATAGTGAGCGTCTTGGCAAAATTGTCAATGCCGCAGACCTTGATGGCAAAGGCGATGCCGAAAGCCATGGCCAGCACCATGAGCAACGTATTGACGGCACGGATGAATCCGGTCTCGATATAGCCGTCGAGCATGTCGCTCACAAAGTTGATGAGCGGCACACCTGGTACGATGAATAGCGCACACGCCATCAGTGGGTGCCATGGCGTAGTGGAGATCATCCACGACGGCATGCCCGCCATCATCGCTGGATCAGTAGAAAGGAGTGCTGTCGCCCAAGCCAGCAGCGTGGCCACGAAGGCCGAGATGCCGATGGCGACGTAGTTGTTGCAACCCATCGTGGGGAGAAACATCCGCAGGCGGAAACCCAGGATGGCCGCCAGGGAGCAATAAAAGAATGCGGTCCAATCGCAGCCAAACTGGATGCAGAAGCCACCGCAGGCAAAGCCGCCACCTATCGCCACCTGCCAGGGGGTGAAGCCACGTGGCGCATCGTGGATGTCGTCGAGGGCCTTCTCATACTGCACGAGCGAGAAGTCCTCGCGGATGGCCGTCCAGGTGAGGCGGCTCACCTTGGCGATGGTGGCCAGACTGATGCCGTGACGCTCGCAGCGCTGAAACTTCGTAAACGAGTGGAGCTCATCGCTGTAGTTGACCATGAGCACGTTCCAGTTGACATAGAGGTGTATGTAGCGCTCGTCCAGTCCCAGGAAGGCCATCGCGCGCTTCATCGTCCGCAGGATACGCGAGGTGTCGGCCGCACTCTCCATGAGTAGGCTTCCTGTGCGTAGCAGCAGGTCGAGCTTGTGGCAGAGTTCCGTTTCGGCCACTCCGCGCCGCCGCCTCGGCTCTTCTACTGCCGAGGGGCGCACTGAAGGGTTCTCTGTTTTGACGTTTCTCATTCGTTTATCCGAATACAAAGATCAGTATCTGAATCGTGACGATGCGCAGGAACATAGCGAAAGGATAGACCGTGGCGTAGCCCACGGCGGGCGCGTCAGCAGAGGTCTGCTCGCGGACGTAGGCCAAGGCTGCCGGATTGGTATGGGCACCAGCGAGCACACCGAGCATCGTGTAGTAGTTGATGTGGAAGACATAGCGGCCTATCAAACCACCAACCAGGATGGGCACCATCGTGATGGCGGCACCATAGGCAATCCACTGCGCGCCCTCACCCGTGGCAAGGGTTTGTACAAAGGGCGCTCCCGTGCCCAGTCCAACACAGGCCAGGAAGATGCAGATACCCACCTCGCGCAACATCAAGTTGGCCGAGATCGTATTATAGGTCACGAGGTTATATTTCGGGCCGAAGAAACCGATGAGGATGGCCACCACCAGCGGGCCGCCGGTGAGTCCCAGTCGCAGGCTCTCATTGATACCCGGAAGGAAGAAGGGGATGTTGGCCACGATACAACCGAGCATGATACCAAGGAAAATAGGGATGAGGTTGGGCGCGTTGAGCCGCTTCATTTGGTTGCCAAGGAGTTTCTCCGTATGGGCAATAGCAAGCTCCGTACCCACCACCGTCACACGATCACCAAGCTGCAGTTTCAGATGCGGGGTAGCGATGAGGTCCACACCGTTGCGGTTCACTCGCGTGATATTCGTGCCAAGGCTCGTGCGGATACCCATCTGGCCGATGCTCTTGCCGTTGACACCCGGCTTCGTCACAAGGATGCGACGCGTGATCAGATCCTTGCCAAAGGTCTCGGGCGCCACCTCTACCTTTTCGCCGACAAGGGCCACGATGGCCTCCACGGCCGTAGGATGGGCCACCACCTGGAGCAGGTCGCCCTCGTTGACTACCGTCGCCCCGTTGACCACTTCACCCTTGCCACTGCCGTCGCTGTGGATGATACGCGAGATCATGAAGTCGCGTTTCAGCACTTCGTGGATCTGGCGCACCGTGTCGCCAGCCACCATTTTGTTGGTCAGGCGCACAGAGAACGTATGGAGTGTCATTTCCTTCAAGTGGCCTGCGCCCATTTTGGCAGCGTCCTCCTCATGGTGTCTGTCGATGCGCAGGGCATAGCGGAGGATGACAAATGAGAGGATCACACCCAGCACACCCACAGGGTAGGCGATGGCATAGCCTGTGGCGATGGATGGGGCGTCAATGTGGCGCAGATCGCTGAACGCCTGCTGTGCCGCACCCAGTCCCGGGGTATTGGTCACGGCACCCGAGAGGATGCCGACGAGGGTCGTAGCGGATGTGCCAGAGAAGGAATAGACCACGAGGGTTGTCACAATACTCAATGCCACAACTACAATACTGAGGATATTGAGACTCTTGCCACCTCCACGGAAGGAGGAGAAGAAGCCCGGGCCCACCTCAAGGCCGATGGAATAGACGAAGAGTATCAAGCCAAACTCCTTGAGGAAGTGGAGCAGATGCTCGTCGATGGTGATGGGAAGGTTGCCCATCAGCAGACCGATAAACAACACCCAGGCCAGCCCGAGCGATACTCCGCGCACCCGAACCTTGCCCAAGCACAGGCCGAGCGTGATCACCAGGGCCAGAATCATCACTGAGTGGGCCACGCCTCCTCCCCACAACTCGGGGAATCCGTAAAACAACTTTTCAAGTATTTCCATTTGTACTTTATTATTTTGACTAATTTCCTCTGCCTTGCCGCAGCGCCACACCTGTCGAAAGTGGCATCCGCGATTTTCGATTGCAAAGGTATAGACAATAACGAAAGCCGCAGATCATCGGCATTTAAAAAGCACAAATGCAGCTATAAGCATTTTCGATAAGATGATTTCTGCTTGTTTCCTTTCCGATTTACTTTTGTATATCAACAAGTTACACACCACTCCCACGCCATCTCACTCTGATTCTTACCACCCCATATTCCTGCTGACTTTCATCTACACACCAGCCATCGCATTCTAAAAAACTGATAGCCGCATACGGATTTACTTTCTTTACTTGCAAATTCTTGATTCAAAAATCGAATGGAAACGGGTTAATTAGATGGTAAAAACACAAAGCGGGGCACCACGATGGGTGCCCCGATAAATTTGATACATATATATATATATATATATTGTGTCCAGTAAGTAGAGCCCGCAGTCGCTGCGGGTGTGCCGTTCCGCTACGGCAACTAATCGTGTTTCATATATTAATGAGGAGAAAAGGGGGAAAGTAACCCCTGTTTTGAGAAAAAAATCAAAAAAAGTTTGTTTAGATTTAGTGATGCGATTTTGTTTACTACGGTTTTGTCTTGAATATCAGCAGTTTAAAGGGTCTTTTTCGTAAATCCTCTTTTTTATTTCGTAGATGGTTTTTTCTAAGGCTTTTGTTCGTGAAGCTATCAGTTTGGGTCGTGAGCAAGGGGGAGGGGATGCAAAACGGTGGGAGACGAACCCGACTTCACAGCCGACATTCGTCATCCCACCGATGGAATGAATTTCATAAAGGGAAACAGCTTACGAGATTTTCACAAACCTCAGTAAGCGTAAAAACCCCAAACGAAGTTATACTTCCAAGGTTGTTTCCTTGAAGTCAGAATGATGAGAAACCGATCGTAGCCCTGTTGGGGACAGGGCAAGTCTTTTGATAATACAGGAATCCAAACGACAGGCAACGACGCATGCGCTGTCCATTTCACCCACTTCGCCGACTGCGCTTTGACTTCCAAAGACCTTCCAAAACATCGAGAACTGACTTCTCCGGTTCAACTGGAATTGATAGTATGGTAAACTCTTTTACCATAAGGCTGGCTCTAAAATCAGACCGATAGACCTTTTACCCTCAATGGTTTCGAAAGTCCCCGAACTAATTATTAGAACCAGCCTTAACAAGCATTGATTACTTGATATATACTTTCTTGACACTTCCGTCAGCATGACGGATCATATATATGTTGCCCTTGCAAGGAGCCTCGACCTTCTGGCCGCCGAGCGTATAGAACGTTGCGCCCTCGCTCATCAGCCTCTGGATGGAACCGATGCTGTTAGCCTCTGCCGCAGCCTTGGCATCAGCGAGCAGCTGCTCGATAGCAGTCTTGATGGTCTCCAGGTCGATGGTGCTATTCTCGTCGAGTTCCACGGCCTCATACAGAGCCTTCAGCTCATTCTTCTTCTTGTTGATGTCATACTGGATACTGGACTCCACACCGACAAACTGTGCGGCTACGATGGCGTAGTCCTTCTCGATAGTGGCCTTCACCTCGTCGAGGCGAGTCTGTACAGCGGCAATCTCGTCGCTCAGGCGCACATAGGCAGCCTCATTGGCTACGAGCTTCGCATCGGCGACCTTTGCATCAGCGAGAAGCTGCTCGATAGCTGCCTTGATGGCCTCCAAGTCGATGGTGCTATTCTCGTCAAGCTCCACGGCCTCATACTGAGCCTTCAGCTCATCCTTCTTCTGGTCGATATCGCCCTGGATAGCGGCCTCGGCATCAGCAAACTGTGCGGCTACATTGACATAGTCCTTCTCGATGGTGGCCTTCACCTCGTCGAGGCGAGTCTGTACGGCGGCAATCTCGTCGCTCAGGCGCACATAGGCAGCCTCGTTAGCCAGTTTCTTCAGATGCTCTGCCTGGGCGGCAGCAGCTTCCTCCAAATATTTGGCGATGGCCTCATTGACACCCTTCACGGCCTCGGCGTCCAGCGTAGAAGTCTCCGTGAGCGCACAGTCGGCGTTCTTGGCATCAAGGTCTGACTGGATGGCATCGATCTGAGCCTGAATGGTCTTCACCGTCTCTGCAAAGTTCTCGGCCACATCCGGGCAGTCCTCGGCAACCTTAGCCTTGGCGTCGTCGAGGGCCTTCTGCAGGGCAGCCACTTCCTCGGTAAGGCGCGCATAAGCAGCCTCGTTGATGGCTTTGAGACTCGTCACTGTGACATGAGCGTCCGTGATGTCGAGTGAGTACTCCGTCGTCTCATTGGCAGCGAGTACATTGGAAAACACGATGGCTGAGGTCTCGTTTGTCGCAAAGTCCGGGTCGGCCACGACATTGAACGAGAAGATCACGCCGTCGCCATCCTTGTAAGGCTGGATCTTGTCGATAGGCAAAGAAGAGAGTGCGACGCGCACGATGCCATTCTTCTCTCCGGAAGAGATGGCGAAATTGCTTGACAAGCGCTCACTATACTGGAAATTCATTTTCCCGTTGCTCTTCTTCTCGATATGCAATCCCTCAGGCAGCGTGATGTCGGCCTGAAGGCCACAGAAATAAATATCGTTCTTCAGCACAACGTCCACCTTGTGGGTACCGCCAGGCTTGATAGAGAACGCCTGCTCGCCCGTGCAAAGACTTCCCACCATCGGCGTGATAGCCTGATAGTTGGGGCAGTCGATAAGCACCTTCTTGCCCTGGCGGTCGCCTCCACTGCAAGTGGAGAACAAAATCTGTGCATTATCAGCAGAAGAGAAGTTGGACGTAGCACGAATTTTGAACGTACCCAGCGCACCCTCAGATCTCTCTATAGGCGTGAAGTCCTTGGTAAGGAGGGCAATGCGCCACTTCGCATCAGGCTGCTGGATCATCGTAGCAATGAAGCATTCACGGTCTATGCGCTCCTCGTTGATTTTGAAGCTACCCGGTACAATCTCGACCTGCGGGGAAGTGAAGTCCATATCGAACTGCATCGCATAGATCACCTCGTCATTGACGAGGTTCACAGTGATCTCTTTCGTCTCGCCCGGCTTGATAGCAATGGGACCACCGTCGTTGAGCACAAGTCGGTTGCCAGCAAGGACAGAGAGCGTCCCGCTTATGGCCAAGACCATCATCAAGGCCATTCTTTTGAAACTTGTTGTAATCTTAAACATAACTATTTACGTTTAGAAGATGTATGTTGTCGTTGTTATTGTCAAAAATAGGCGCGGCTGTCACATACGTGGCAACCACGCCCTCGTAATTGAGAAAAAATTACCGATGTATATGATTATTTACCAGTAACCTTCTGGGTCTTGCCGTTGGCGTTGCGGACAATGTTGATGCCCTGCTTCACCTTATCCAGCAACTGACCGCCCACAGTATAGATCTTCTGCTTCAGGCTGCCCTCGGCCTCCATGCCGCTGATGCCGGTCGCATCACTGCCCGTGATCGTCGTCTCACGGCCATTGGCCTCGGCAAAGATAACCTTGTCGAGCGCCACCTTGTCGATGCTGCCGCCCTGCACGTCGAGGTAGAGGATGGCGGAACCATTGGTGAAGCTGTTGTTCTCTATCGTGGAGATGACCACGCGGTGTACGCCGTCGATGTCCTTGGAGTAGAGTGCGTGGCCGTTGGCACGGTTGCCTACGCTCTCACCCACCACCGTCATGCCTGCGGGCAGGATGATGTCCATCTGGCAAGCCACATAGTCCTTGCGGTTTTCGAGATTGATGGCGATGCGCTGTACGCCGTTGTTGTCTTCTGCCGAGACGGTGAGGTTTTCGGATCCCACCATCGGAGCGTTCAGAGTGCCACCCAGCGACGGCCAGAGACCATTGGTCACCTTGGCTGCAATGAGGGTCACGTCAGCGATGGAGATCTTGCCGTCGCGGTTGACGTCGGCTGCGGCAAATACCTTGCCACCCTCCAGGGTCTCCGGATCGAGCAAAGCGTTGAGCACGGCGAGGTAGTCGTCGGTCAGGACAACGCCGTCCTCGGTGACGTCGCCGAGTACATACGTGTTCTCCTCGATGGAAGTTCTGAGAGCATTCATCGACTCGACCAAAGACTCAGACGTAGCAGCGACCAGCTTCACGCCATACTCCTCGTCCTTCGAATAGTTGATCTCCTTTTGCCAAGCCTCGCTACCATCAGGATTCAGCCATGCATTTCCGTTGATGTCCTTCGTGGGAAGAATGCGGTAAATGTCAACGAAGTTGCGATAATTGTCGAAGTTTTGACAAGCGCGCTCCAAGTTGTTAAACTGTTCCCACAGCGTATTGTCCTCGTCATAGATGTTCGTTCCAGATTTATTGAACGAGTTCTCCATGGCGTAGCGAGCGCTGTTAACATTGACCTGATACACGCTTTGTGTCTCTTTCCAAGCTCCAAACGCCTCTACCGTTGCAAGCTTCGCATAGGCCTCGTTAAGGCAACCGTCCTTGTACGACTCCACCTGGTTATCGGTCAGAATGGCCGACACAGGGCCTTCCTCCAGCGTCTTGGCAGCCTGCTCAAGGACGTCGCTGACCACCTCGGCCTTCTCACTGGCCTCATTGAAGAACTGCTTCTCGTAGTTCTCCATGTAGGATTTGCCGCCCTCAAAATAGAACATCTCCCCTAATCCTTCCCAATCTGAGTATTCACGCACTTCGGAAGCATGCTGGTAAGACGCTATCAGCTCCTTCACCCTGGTCTGCTCAGCCACCAGAGCGTCATAGGCATTCTGAAGGTCCTTCATTGCCTTGGCGTGGGCAACATAGGGCTTGTTGGCCTCCATGATATCCGTGCGGGTAGCACCCATGCGGTCTATCAACACGTTGAGGAGGTGGATGACCTTCGTCTTGTAGGTCACGATCTCGTCGCCATAAGAGGTGATGAGGTTCTTCACGCCATCGAGTTCGTTGCGGCAAGCGTCCAATGCAGACTTGTACTCTACCTTCACGGGCGTATATACTCCGTCGTAGGTAATGTTGACATCACTGTAGGACAACTCGGCCTGCGATACCAGCATCTCCAAACTGCTGGCTACGCCCTCGATCAACTCGGCATTCACGAGCTTGATGAGACCCATGCGAGCCTGCGCCACCTTCTTCTCCAGTGCCAGCAAGCCAGCGTCTTTCTTCGCCTCTGCCGGGGTTGCGTTTTCGTCAAACTCCTTGAGCAGATCGTCAAGTTCCTTGGCGAGGTTCTTGCAATGCTCGTCATAGTATGCCTTGACCTCGTCAGCCGCCGTTCCCGTGAGATTGTCCAAAGCCTCGCGCTTTTGGGTCTCGATAGCAACAATGTCGGCCTTGATCGCATCAACCTCGGCCTGGTTGGCCGCGTTGTAGATACCATCGATGCTGAGAATCTTGATGCTGTGGCAGTCGTACCACTGCTTGTCCTCGCCGATAGTCAGGCCATAGATGCGCTTGCTCATCTCCTGCGAAGCGTTCTGGCGTGTGAGGTCAGCCTGCCAACGCTTGACCTGGTCAAACGTCGAGGCGATATTGGCCTCTATGCGGCTGCTTGCCACATTGAATGCACCATAATAGTCCTGCGCAGCCTTGATGCGCTCCGTGACGGTATTGTAGTCGATGGTCAGCTGGTCGAAGTTCTTGATATTGGCATCGTATGCGTCGGCCTTGGCCTTGGCGCTGGTATAGACAGCACCAGCCTCTGCGTAGAACGCATTGATATAGCGCTGCAGATCAGCGATCTTGCCCGTGAACGTGCCATCGGCAGCCTTGGCAGCCAATTCCGTGGCCGGAGTGAGGTATTTGGCGACGCAGTCCTTGTAAGACTTGAAATCGTCATCCTTGCCCTCATATGCGAAGCCTTCCAGGGCGGCAAGCCACTTCTCGTTGTCGGCCTTGGCACCAGCGTAGCGGTCGTCGCCCTCTGTCAGCGTACCGTCCACACCTACATAGACACCCTCGTAGAGGGCCTTCCACTCGTTCTGTGCAGCCTGCTCCAGGTCGGCGACGAGCAGGTTGGACACCATGCCAAAGAAGCTCCAGTCGGCATCGAGGTTGCTCACGAGCAACTGCGACTTCTTGTAGTCGTCGGCACTGACTCTGTCGTAGAACTCCTGCACGTTCGCAAAGGCGTTGTCGCGTACGTTCTTGTCGAAGCCAGCCACCTTTTCCTTGGCGGGAGCGAGCTGGTTGTCGTTGAGGTTGGCAAGCATCTCCTCCAACTTGGCTCTCACAGCCGTATTGACTGCCAAGTCGAGCTCCTTCTTGTAAGCCTCGATCTGATCCGTGTACTCCTGAGCCTTCTTGGCGTTGGCCTCGGCGATATCCCAAAGAGCGGGCGACGTGGTCTCCGCGTAGGTGGAAGCAGCATCGTCCTTCAAGTTCTTGATGAGGGCGGCATACTTATAGATGTTCTCCTGGGCAGCGATGATGCTCTCCACATTGACCAGTTCCTTGAGCTCCTCCGTAGAAATATTCTGGTAGCCAGCAATCTGGGCCGTACCCTCACCATACTTGTTCTCCGTCTCCTGCACCTTGGCACAGAAGGTATTGTAACGGGTGAGGTTGTCTCCAGCAATGACAGCGTTGTAGTCGCTATTGCCCTCGATGAAGGCCTTCAAGCCGTCGAGTTCGAGCTTGATGGAACGGTAAGCCTCGCTGACCATCGAGTTGTTGGTGGTCGTCAGACCCTCGGCATAGTACTTCTCCACCAGCGCCTTCTGCTCCTTGATGCGCTTCAGGAGATCGCCGAGCTGACTGAGATAGGGCTTCAGCGTCTCAGGACGGAGATCGGAAGCGTTGAACAAACCGTTCACCTCATCCCAAAGTTCCTGTTTCAGGTTGAGTTCGTACACCTGGGTTTTATAGTTGGTGCAGTCGTCATAAGCCTGCTTGGGAATCATCTTGAGCACGTTGGAAAGATCCGTCATGCGTCTGACTATCTCCTTATTGAGCACCGGCTCATACTTATAGCTATTGTAACTGTACTCCAAAGAACCTGTCCAGGCTTTACCTGCCTTGTAGGCATCCTCGATGGCCTGCTTTATAGCCTCGCGCTCCTTGAAGTGCACGCCGTCGGGATAGGCGAGCAGTCCGCGGTAATAGTCTGCGTTGGTACCATCCGTCTTTTGGTTGATACGCGTCCTCACCGCATCGAAAGCACTGACGAAGCCATAGTGCGTGGAATAGTCTTCTCTCGCGTAATAGCCAGAGCCATAGGTATAGTTCCAAATATCTATCTTCTGTCCGTCAAAGTTTTCCTTCAGCTTCTGGTAGGCATTGTAGTTGGCCGTAGAGTCGGTGGCCATTGCCTTGAGCGCATTGGCCTCCAGCTGCAAGTCGCTGAGACGACTGGTGATGCCCTTGACGACATGGCCCTCGGCATCATAGCTATCCTTGCATGATTCCTGAAGGATCTCCTTGGCGCGCGCCGTAGCAGCCTCCGCCTTCAGTGCTTCGAGCTTGGTGGTCGTAGCCTGGATCTGTGGGTCGATGCTCTCGCCGGGGATAACAAATGCTTTCTTTGCCTCCGTCAGCGTACGGCTGACCAGCTCAGCACCCTTCGGGTAATAATAATACTGATTTCCGATGAAGTCGGTATATGCTTGGTTCTCCGCATTGACATGTGCTTTTTGTTCGTCCACACGCCCCAGCAACTCGCTCAGAGCGTCGTTGATGGCGTCAACGTCACCCTTGATGACGCTCAACAAGGACATAGCCTCTACTGCGTTGTCCTCGGTGATGTCGTCCTTGGTGGCTGCTACAGCCTGGATCTTGGCCTTCTGCGTGTTGGTGCTGGCCTCGATATCATTGAGATCCTGGAGCAACTCGTCATACTTCAGTCCGAGGTTGTCCTCCGTCCACGTCACATTGTAATACTCATAGGGCACGCCCTTGTACTTGTCGATGTCGGCCTTGATGGCGTCAACGACTTTGCTGGCAGCATCATACATCGCCTTGGCAGCCTCTATCTTGGCAGTCTTGTCGGAATTGACCTTGTCATTGGCGAAGGCAGCATTGAGGGCCTGGGCGTCGGTGAGGATGGTCTCCTTGAGTTGCACGGCCAGCAAAGCGGCAAGAAGGTCGGCATCGAGCTTCTCCTTGGCAGCACTGAAGTTGCCTGCCACACGGTCGATCTCTGTCTGAAGCTTGGTGATGCGCTCTCCGTAGGTCTTGCCTGTGACCTCCGTGGCCGGAGTGGCAACGACGAGCGTCTTCGGGCCGACGGTCCCACGCAGCGTGGTCAGTGCGGCCTCGTAGTCCTTGATGGCGGTGCTCACCACATCGTAGCGGTCCAGGGCAGCCGTGGCGTCATCCTGATATTTGCCGATGGCCATAGCAGCAGCGTCTATCTGACTTTGGAAGTCCCCGCGCACCGTCTCGGTCAGCATCTTCTCCTGATAGCTCTTCTCTACGGCGGCCTTAATCTCGTCGATGGTCTTCTGCAGGCCGGCAGCCGTCTTCTGGAAGTGGGCAGCCACATCATACGTATCTTTCTCGTCGGCTGGCTTCATCTTGGCCACAGCAGCCTTGGCGTCGTCGAGCTTCTTCTGCAAGCCCGTCTCAGTGCCCAGCGCCTTGAGCAACTTCTGATAGTTTTCGTAGTTCTGGATGATGGCACCAGCATCGCTGCGCAAGCTGCTGATCTTGGCCTGGATGGCATCGCGGTCGGCATCATAGCTGGCCGTGCGGATATTGTGGGGTGCCTTGTAGTCCTTGGCCACCTTGTCCTTGAGGGCATTGATAGCGGTACGGATCTCCTTGACGCGGTTGGCATACTTCTGGTTCACATCGTCGCTCTTCTCCAGATACTGGAAGTCGTCCTCCAGAGCGGAAAGGAGCTGGTCGGCGGCAGCCTTCTTGGCTTCGGCATCGACATGCTTGGCGAGATACTCGTCCTTCGTGGCATTGATGACCACCACCTGTGCTTCCTTCAGCGTGCGGAAGTTCTCCTCCAGCTCAGAAGCCTTCGTCTTGTCGGCATCGATGGTCTTGTACAGGTCGCTCACCTTCTTCCACGCTGAGCGCATGGCGTTGAGAGCCTCTTCGTTCCAATCGGCATAATTGCCGTCGTCCGGCATCTGGGTGTGTATCTCCTCCTGAGCGGCGTTGAAGACACGCAGACCGTCCTGATAGACGGCATAGATATTGATCCAAGCGGCATCAGAAACACCAATGTTGGCCTCCAACTCATTCAACATGCGGTTGAAGTTTTCCGTAAACTCAGCCGTTTTCAGTTCCTTGGCCTCACCAGCGTCGTACTTCTCCCGTGCCAGCGCTTTAAAGTCGTTGATGCTTTGCTGTATCTTGTTGTAGTCTGCCTGATAGGTAGCTCGGATTTCTTCGGCTACAGTATACCACGTCGAAGAGAAACTTCTAAACTGATATTCAGCAGCCTCGTAGGCGTTCTGTGCACTAAAGTAGGCATTCTCGTTGTCGTTGGCTTTTTCTACGACCTTGGCCAGGGCAGCAATACCATCGGTCAGTGCACGAAGCTCGGGGCTGTTCTTTCCCTGCCAAAGGTGGTTCTTCACATAGACTTCATAATCACCCTTCTCAATGATGTCAAGCTGGCTGGCATAGTCGGCCACCTGCATCTCCAGGCTGGGCTTTCCGTCCTTGCCCTTCGTCCAAGCATCGGTTCTACGGAAGTAGTCGCTGGTACCGCTGACGATTTCGCCGAGCTGCGCACCGAGTTCCTTCACCGGAGCGGCGAAGTCAAAGATCAAGGTAAACTTGACACCAGAGAACTTGAATTCGCCCGGGGTCACGGCACGAACCTTGACTTTTACTTTCGCTGGCGCGTCACTATCGATAGTAAAAGCGACGCCGGGGGCATACTCCTTGCCCTTATAGACAGCGACAATCTTGGCATTGTCGGTAAACGTGGCACGCTGCAGCATGTACTTGCCAGGAGCCAGTTCTTTCTCGATGGAAACTTCCTTTCCTGTGGAGACGGTCACGGAACCGTCTTCCGATACGGTCAAATCATCTCCTGTCCATGCGGTCTTGTCGATCACAACATCGGCGTCGGCCAATGCTGCAACGGGGGCGCCTGTAATGGCGAGGAGAGAAATCAGTACACCTTTTCTCATAATCTTATTTAATTGTACAAATTAATTATTTTCTTTTCAGCTGTTCTTCCCTAATATATAATAAGGTAAAGGGACGTTGATAGACCACTTTTTGTCAGTGCAATCGTGTACAAAATTATACATAATCCATGGAGTCATGCGAAACCGCAATGGTTCTTTTCGTGAACCATCGTGTTTTTTTCGTGAATGAAAATACGCCACAAAGGGTGTCCCACATCTCACACTATGGGAAATGTCCATTCAATCCACGGATGGGGGGGGTAAATCCACACCCCTTTCCTTCGTCAGGATCGAGGTCAGGGTCGTCGGGCTCATCCGACGGCAGCGTCGCATAAGAGCTACGCGCGTCCTGCATCAAGCTTTTGAGCGCTGGTTTCGATACATTGAGTACGACCACCTGCCCATTGGAGCCGTAGAGCGACACCGTCTGCTTGAGGGCATTCATGTGGAAGACCCGGTTCTTATTGATGATGTATTTCCGGCCCATCCTGACCAAATTGTTGTGGTCTGGAAACCTCGTCCGAATCTCCCGTTCTATCTCCCCGAGGCAGAAGGGCACCATGATCTTGTTGCCATACAGATTGTGTATTTCCGTGTAGTGGTCATCAGCCTCAAACAGCAAAGCGTCATCAAGATTGAGCATATAAATCTCACCACAGAGGATGAGACACATATTGCTTTTGTGTTCCATTTCGTTTACGTTGTTTATTTGTTAGTATCTACTATATGGTAGTATCTCCTAGTTATTAATGTTCGTTTTGGTAAGGAAGTAACTCCGTCCCACTGCAAAAATAGAGAAATTCTTACTGCCAAATCTATCATCCCATTCTGCTTTTCGTGAACCACGCGCTTTCCTTCGTGAACGAACGCATAATAGCTTTCCCATCGTGAAAACATCTACTTAATTCGTGAATATAGTCCGAGGCTGGTTTGCAAGGATCCAATGACTGTTGGAATAGGTGGTTATGAGACACAAGAGGGATTTTATGTGAAAAAGTGCGACGAAAATCGGTGGTTATTTTCCTAAATTGTCCTAAAAGATTGTTTGAGTGTCTGCGCACACAATCTCCCGTTACATGGGGGATTCGGGGCGATTTTAGGGTAGGGGAACGTTTTTTTGCAGAATGTGAAGAAATATTAACGGATTGGTTTTCAGCCCTATTTTTTACTACCTTTGCACCACGAACGTGAAACAAAGGCGCTGCAGGAGCGGTTTTCCTGGATAGAAACGCGCTATGGTGGACACCCCCTTTTGTCGGGTTTTCGGCCAAGTTTCAAAACCTTATTTTATGAAGCAATACAGAAAAGAGACCAAATTAGAGAGCATTGTCTATCAAGTCATCATCACGCTCGCCCTCATTGCGCTGCCCGTCTTCGGCCATGCAGCCACGACGGAGCAAGCACTACCCGCCGAGGTAACGGAGACAGCGGGCGATGGAGACGGATTTGACTGGAACAAGCTCATCGATGCCATCGCCCATTTCGAGAGCAAGGGCAACGCCCGCGCCGTAAACGGACAGTATGTGGGCCTGCTGCAGATCTCGCCGGTGCTGGTCCGCGAATGCAACAACATCCTCAAGGCGCGCGGAGAGAGCAAACGCTACACCCTCAAGGACCGCTACAACGCGGAGAAGTCGCGCGAGATGTTCGCCATCATCCAGTCGCACCACAACCCGTCCAACTCCATCGAGCGCGCCATCCGAATCTGGAAAGGTGGCATCGGATACAGCATCCGCAAAACACAAAACTACGTCAACCGCGTGCTTGAGCGCATGGGACTGTAGGCCGCCACTTGTTCTTCGTTGATAGGGTTGAGGGGGATCGCCTATGATTGTTGCGATCCATCCACGGCAAAGAATAACCGCTAAAAATGTGGCGGATTAGGAGGAAGTAGAAGAAAAAATGAATCGTCGGTGTTCATTTTTTTACTATTTTTGTTAGGTTTTTGCGCAGAAAATATTACTTTTGCATCCGAAACATGGTCTTTCGGACACGCCTTGCGCACTCGTCGGCCTCCGTTTCGCCCCCAACGGGGGGACAACCCAGTTTGTTATCAATGAAAATTCAAAAATGATCAACTACCGTATCCGTTCCATACGGATGCTTTTTGTCATACTTATGACCCTCGCTGCGGGTGCCCAGATGGCGCATGCAGCCAAGGGCGGACGCTCCGACTTCTACCAAAAATATATGTCGCGACCCTCCGAGGAGCTGATACGCATCGGCAAGGACTACCGCCTCAGGAAGAACAAGCCCGACTCGGCACTGCTCTTCTTCACCATCGTGGCAGGACGCTACACGCCCAACATGAGCGCAGAGGAGAAGAGAGAGGTGGTGGAGGCACTGAACATGAACTACTTCATCTACAGCTTCACCTATCTCAACTATCCCAAGGCTTACCTCAGTTCGGGATAAAATAGCGATTAGTTGCATGTGAAGACAGATACGCAGG
>OBKR01000981.1_pt1 | contig 27286 bp, 25 predicted proteins | sample 1518991 | NCBI WGS metagenome assembly OBKR01 (sample SAMEA2452117, study PRJEB22498) | human gut metagenome | biome: human feces; feature: human gut; material: feces | place: Australia | collected 2012
GGCCTGTCCCTCCCCCGCCTCGATATGGGCGGTGAATTGGGCCAGCCGTTCCAGACAGCGGTCGATGCCGGTAAGCTGGATATACTCCTTCCAGAACTCCAGGTTCACCCGGGTAAAGGCGTTGAACAGCAGCGGTGTGATGGTGTTGCCGCTGAGAAAGGTGATGCCCCGGTGGTAGCGGAACAGGGTCTCGGCCAGCGCATCCGTCCCCTCCTGCGCCGCCTGCTCCGCCTGGCGCTGTAAGGCCTGCAGCGCTGCCATGTCTGCCGGTGTGTGCCGCGCAGCCAGCTCCTCCATGGCGGGGCCCTCCAGATAATAGCGCAGCTGAAGGATACTGCCCGCCGTTTTGGCATCCGGGAGACCGCCATGGAAATCCATGATGGCCCGCAGCGTTTCCAGGCTGCCGGTCTGGGCGTAGTCCGCCACGGTGACGCCGCGGCGGGAGGCGATGTCCAGAAAGCCGAGACGGTGCAGCTCCCGCAACCCCTCATGGACCACGGTCTTGCTGATCTTCATTTCATCCGCCAGCTCACGCTCAGTGGGCAGCCGATCCCCCGGGCGCAGCTCGCCGGAGAGGATCATGCCCTCCAGCTGCTGGATGAACAGCTCCTTGACGGTGGGGGCGACGATCTCACGAAAGGCCATAGCTCATGCTCCTTTGCTTTCTTTTCTGGTCCGACCAGGACCATATAAAAAGTTATCACACCTTTGGCGGAAAAGTCAATAGGATATTGGCAGAAAAGTTGGTATTATAGGTACAATAGAGCTTAAAATCACAACGCTGCTCCCCTATGAGAGAAAAATATCTCTGGTCAGAGCAGCAGATAACGGAGGAGAGAGACGATGCGCGACATCAACGGCAGCAAGCCTACCAGCTTCCCCCTGGACGAGGAAAAGCTCTCGTTCAAGATCCCCTGTCCCGACCGGCCGCCCCGGGAGAAGATCCTGAAGCTGGGCAGCATGATCACCAACCGCATTGGCCTGAAGGCCACCGCTGACGACCCCGAATACTGGGGGCTGGATGCGCTGGTGACCGATGAGATGGCGGACGTGGCACTGAAAATGGGTGTCCGCAAGCCCAAGACCATCGAGCAGCTGATGAAGCTGACGAAGATGGAACGCGAGCCCCTGCAGAAGCTGCTGGACGAAATGGCCTGGCTGGGTCTCATTGAGTACAACTGGGAGAACCTGGACGGCAAAAACCCGAACCACGAGAAGCGGTACATCCTGCCCCTGTTCGTGCCCGGCAGCGCCGAGTTTTTGAATATGCGGCGGAGCCAGATCGACGCGCACCCGGAGGTGGCGGCGTTCTTTGAGCGCATGACCATGCTGCCCCTGGAGAAGATCACGCCGATGGTGCCCCCCGGAGGCGCGGGCATCGGTATGCACGTGATCCCGGTGGAGAAGGCCATCGAGACGGAGCAGGAGGCCATCGGGCTGGAGAAGATCTCCTACTGGCTGCACAAGTATGAAGGCAAGTACGCCAAGAGTATGTGCTCCTGCCGCGCCAGCCGCGACAAGCTGGGCGAGGGCTGCGGCGACGATGTGGAGAACTGGTGCATCGCCGTGGGCGACATGGCCGACTATGTGGTGCAGACCCAGCGGGGCGAGTACATCACCTATGACGAGGCGATGGCCATATTCAAGCAGGCGGAGGACAACGGCTTCGTCCACCAGATCACCAACATCGACGGCGAGCAGAAGATCTTTGGTATCTGCAACTGCAACGTCAACGTGTGCAACGCCCTGCGGACCAGCCAGATGTTCAACACGCCCAATATGTCCCGCAGCGCCTATGTGGCCGCGGTGGAGACGGAGAAGTGCGTGGCCTGTGGGCGCTGCGTGGAGAACTGTCCCGCCGGCGCGGTGAAGCTGGGCCAGAAGCTGTGCACCAAGGACGGCTATATCGAGTATCCCCGGGCCGAGCTGCCCGACGAGGTGAAGTGGGGCCCGGAGAAGTGGAGCGTCGACTATCGGGACCGCAACCGCATCAACTGCTACGACACCGGCACCGCACCCTGCAAGACCGCCTGCCCCGCCCACATCGCCGTGCAGGGCTATCTGAAGCTGGCGGCACAGGGCAAGTACCGGGAGGCTTTGCAGCTCATCAAGCGGGAGAACCCATTTCCTGCCGTGTGCGGCCGCATCTGCAACCGCCGGTGCGAGGACGCCTGCACCCGCGGCACCGTGGACGAGGCCGTGGCCATCGACGAGGTCAAGCGCTTTATCGCCCAGCAGGATCTGGACGCGGAGACGCGCTTCATCCCGGAGAAGGTCATTCCCAAGGTGGACGGCGAATTCAGCGAAAAGATCGCCATCATCGGTGGAGGCCCCGCCGGCATGAGCTGCGCCTACTACCTGGCGGAAAAGGGCTATCGCCCCACGGTGTTTGAAAAGGAGAGCCGTCCCGGCGGTATGCTGATGAACGCCATTCCCTCCTTCCGTCTGGAGAAGGACGTGGTGGAGGCGGAGATCGACGTGCTGCGCGCGCTGGGCGTGGAGTTCCGCTGCGGCGTGGAGGTGGGTAAGGACATCACCATTGCCCAGCTCCGTGAGGAGGGCTACAAGGGCTTCTATGTAGCTGTCGGATTACAGCACGGCGGCGCCCTGGCCGTGCCCGGCGGCGACGTGGAGAACGTGATCTCCGGCATCGACTTCATCCGCGGCGTGCATCTGCGGGACGAAAAGACGCTGAAGGGCCGGGTGGTGGTCATCGGCGGCGGCAACATCGCGGCCGACGTGGCCCGCACCGCCGTGCGCTGCGGCGCGGAGAGCGTGAGCCTGTACTGCCTGGAGGGCTATGAGGAGATGCCCATGGGCGAGGAGGACCGCAGCGAGTGCGAGCGCGAGGGTATCGCCATTTACGCCGGATGGGGTCCCAAGGAGGTCCAGACCGAGAACGGCAAGGCCGCCAACATCGCCTTTGTCAAGTGCCTGAGCGTCAAGGACGAAAGCGGGCGCTTCGCGCCGGTGTACGATGAGAACACCGTGCAGATGGCCCCCTGCGGCACGGTGCTGTACTGCATCGGCCAGAAGGCGGAATGGAAGACGCTTCTCGCGGGCACCCAGGTGGAATTCAACCCCAACGGCACCGCCAAGGCCGATCCCGTCACCTATCAGACGGCTGAACCGGACATCTTCGTGGGCGGCGATGCCTATACCGGCCAGAAGTTCGCCATCGATGCCATTGCCGCCGGCAAGCAGGGCGCGATCAGCCTGCACCGCTATGTGCAGGGCGCCACGCTGACCATCGGCCGCGACCGCCGGCAGTTCATCGAGCTGGACAAGAAAAACGCGCTGATCGCCGTGGACAGCTACGACAACACGCCGCGCCAGCGCATCGGCTACAACGACGCCCTGCGTAAGACCTTCCGGGACGAGCGCGTGGCCTTCACCGCCGAGCAGGTGAAGGCGGAGACAGCCCGATGCCTGGGCTGCGGCGCCAGCATCGTGGACCCCAATAAGTGCATCGGCTGCGGCGTGTGCACCACCAAGTGCGCCTTTGACGCCATCCACCTGCACCGAGAGCGTCCGGAGTGCAGCACCATGTACGCCTGCGAGGACAAGATGAAGGCCATCCTGCCCTATATGATCAAGCGGAACATCAAGATCAAGAAGGCGGAGCGCAGGGCCAAGAAAGCGGCCAAGTGATATGCACGAGCTGGGCATTGTTTTCCACGTGATCAAGACCGTGGAGCGCGTGGGCGCGGAAAACGATCTCACCCGCGCGGCGAGTGTGACACTGGAGCTTGGCGAGGTGTGCGGCGCCATCCCAAGGGAGCTGATCAGCTGCTGGGACTGGGCCGTGCAGAGATCCGACCTGCTGCGGGGCGCGCAGCTGCACATCGACACGCTGCCCGCCGTGACACACTGCGGCGGCTGCGGTGCGGACTACCCCACTGTGGCCCACGGGCGGGTCTGCCCCCACTGCGGCAGCGAGGATACTTGGCTGCTGCGGGGCAGCGAGATCAGCATTAAAGAGATAGAGGGTGCGTAGTATGGATACCTATAAGATCATCGAAGTAAAAGAGAGCGTGTTTGCCGACAACGACCGGGAGGCGGCACGGGTACGGGAGGCGCTGAAGCAAAAGGGAACGTTCCTGCTGAACCTGATGTCCTCCCCCGGCAGCGGCAAGACCACAACGCTGCTGCGGACCATCGAGGCGCTGAAGGACGAGCTGCGGATGGGCGTGATGGAGGCGGACATCGACTCGGATGTGGATGCCGCCGCCATCGCCGGCGCTGGGGTGCGGTCTATCCAGCTGCACACCGGCGGGATGTGCCACCTGGACGCTGGTATGACGGAACAGGGCCTGCGGGAGATCGGCACGGACGATCTGGACCTGGTGGTGCTGGAAAATGTGGGGAACCTGGTGTGTCCGGCGGAGTTTGACACCGGCGCGGTGAAGAACGCCATGATCCTCTCCGTACCGGAGGGCCACGACAAGCCCTTGAAGTACCCCCTGATCTTCACCGTGTGCGATGTGCTGCTCATCAACAAGACCGACGTGCTGCCCTATTTCGACTTCGACATGGAGAAGGTGATCGAATACGCCCACCGGCGCAATCCGAAGCTGGAGATTTTCCCTGTCTCCGCCAAGACCGGCGAGGGTATGGACGCCTGGTGCGACTGGCTGCGTAAGCAGGTGAAGGACTGGCAGGCATGACAAAAGGCCCCGCGGCGAAAGCTACGGGGCCTTTTCTTTTTATGAACGGCGTCTGCAGGTCAAAAGTCGGCCTTGTAAATCCCGGCGCGTTGGTTTATAATATAATGTACTGTCAAAACGGCTGCGGAATGCAACGCAGAAGAACATAGAAAAGGTGAGAATGATATGGAACGAATGAGAATTGCCGCGATCTTCGCCGATCAGGAGTCCCTGGGCGGCAAGGACGTGACCGTGTGCGGCTGGGCACGCACCATCCGCGACATGAAGACCTTTGGCTTCATCGAGCTGAACGACGGCTCCTGCTTCAAAAATCTGCAGGTGGTCATGTCCGCCGAGGAGCTGGCCAACTATAAGGACATCGCGGCGCAGAACGTGGGCGCGGCGCTGATCGTCAAGGGCACCGTGGTGCTGACGCCGGATGCCAAGCAGCCCCTGGAGGTGAAGGCCCACAGCATCGAGGTAGAGGGCAAGTCCACGCCGGATTACCCCCTGCAGAAGAAGCGCCACAGCGTGGAGTTCCTGCGGACCATCCAGCACCTGCGGCCCCGTACCAACCTGTTCTCCGCCACGTTCCGGGTACGCTCCGCGGCGGCCTATGCGGTGCATGAGTTTTTCCAGAGCCGGGGTTTTGTGTATGTACAGACCCCCATCATTACCGGCAGCGACTGCGAGGGTGCCGGCGAGATGTTCCAGGTGACCACCCTCGACCTGAACAACGTCCCCAAGACCGAGGACGGGCAGGTGGATTACACCCAGGACTTCTTCGGTAAGAAAACCAGCCTGACGGTGTCCGGCCAGTTGAATGCAGAGAACTTCGCCATGGCCTTCGGCGATGTGTATACCTTCGGCCCCACCTTCCGTGCCGAGAACTCCAACACCCAGCGCCATGCCGCCGAGTTCTGGATGATAGAGCCGGAGATGGCCTTCTGCGACCTGGCCGGCGATATGGACGTGGCCGAGGCCATGATCAAGCACATCATCCGCCGGGTGCTGGAGCGTTGCCCCGACGAGATCGACTTCTTCAACAGCTTCGTGGATAAGGGGCTGAAGGAGCGGCTGGAGCACGTGATGACCAGCGACTTTGGCCGCGTCAGCTACACCGACGCGGTGGAGATCCTGAAGAAGAACAATGACAGGTTCGACTACAAGGTGGAGTGGGGCACCGACCTCCAGACCGAGCACGAGCGGTATCTTACCGAGCAGGTATTCAAGAAGCCTGTGTTCGTCACTGACTATCCCAAGGAGATCAAGGCGTTCTATATGCGGTTGAACGATGACGGAAAGACCGTGGCCGCGGCAGACTGCCTGGTGCCCGGTATCGGCGAGATCATCGGCGGCAGCCAGCGCGAGGAGCGTCTGGAGCTGCTGGAGAGCCGTATCAGGGAGCTGGGCATGAACCCGGAGGACTACTGGTGGTACTGCGACCTGCGTCGCTACGGTTCCTGCCGCCACGCGGGCTTCGGCCTGGGCTTCGAGCGCATGGTGATGTACCTCACCGGTGTCAGCAACATCCGCGACGTGGAGCTGCACCCCCGCACGGTGGGAAACGCGGAATTTTAAGCGAAAGCCAAAAGAGCACCCATGGGGTGCTCTTTTTATCTGTACGAATAAATATCCCCCGGCTAGGCCGGGGGATATTTATTTTGTCGTGCTCTGCGCCTATGCCAACTTCCGCACCTCATACAAGCGCATTGATGGCATTAGTTACACCATCTACCCCGGCGAATGGATCATGTCTGTGGAGGAATTGTCCCGGTATTTCCGCACTCGCTTCCGCCGCCAGACCTTGGCCGCTTTGGAGGGACTGCAAAAGAAAGGGCTTATCAGTTTTCTTGTTCTCGGACATGGTAAGCTGGTCAAATTCAAGATTCGCGGCTGGCGGCGTCACAACACGATTCTCGACTACAATGCGCCCTGTCAGAAGGATAAGGAGGCCGAACGATGAAAAAGACTGCACAAGAACCCAAAGTGACCGAGAATCCTCTGTACCATGATAAGCCAGCACTTTCAGACCGGTAGAAATCGCCGCTCCCGCATGATATGATAAGCTTGAAGAAAAGTTTTCCTGTCCACGCAATGAACGGTTATTTTTGTTGTCTATATAAGTGAAAGGCCTTTACGCAGAAAGAAGGGAGGGCGCAATGAAAGACCATGAGATCATAGAATTGTACTGGGCGCGTAACGAGAGCGCGATTACCGCCACCACAGAAAAGTACGGGAACTACTGCCATACGATTGCATATAACATACTGCGTAACAAAGAGGATGCGGAGGAATGTGCCAACGACACATATCTCGGCGCATGGAATTCGATCCCGCCGCAGCGTCCGAGCCGTTTGTCGATCTACTTAGGGAAAATCACGCGCAACCTCGCTCTGAACCGTTATAAGCGGTATACTGCCGAAAAACGCGGACACGGACAAGTAGTCCTCGCGCTGTCTGAGTTGGAAGCCTGCGTTCCTTCGGAAACGACTGTGGAGCAGACCATAGAAGAAAATGAGTTGGCTGCCGCCATTGACCGCTTCCTGTATGCAAAGCCCAAGCTGAACCGTAACATTTTTGTCCGCAGATACTATCATCTCTATGCAATACGGGATATTGCGGACGCATACGGAATGAGCGAGAGCAAGGTGACGTCTTTGCTTTTCCGTATGAGAAACGAACTAAGACGATTTCTTGAAAAGGAGGGAATTATGCTATGAAAACCGAAGTTCTTCTTCGTTCGATCGGAAAGATCAATGACGAGCTTATCGCTGACGCGGAAAGCGAAGCAAATACCAAAAGAAAGCCCGGCTGGGCCAAGCTTGGAACAATGGCTGCCTGCCTTGCACTGGTTCTCTGCACCGGCATTGCCACACATGCCATCCGAAGCAATGCGACAGCAGGCACCTTCACAATGGATGTCAACCCCAGCGTGGAATATACGATTGCCAAGAGCGGCGCCGTCAAGAGCATCCGCAGTCTGAACAGCGATGCGGAAAATGCGCTCAGCGATGTTGCGTTGGGAAAGCAGAGTGTCGAGACCGCTCTAACGCGCACGGTCGCCGCCTACGAGGCCTGCGGATATATGGAAAATGGCGAAGCGACTGTTCTGATCTCTTTTGATTCCCGTCTTGATGCGAACGCCGAGCTAAAGGCATCGCTCTCTGCGGAGATCCAGCAGGCCCTGGAGCAGACCGATGCCGTCGGCACGCTGGTTTTCCACTCCGAACTGACGGAAAACGTCGAAGCAGCAAAGATCGCCGAGGAATTCCATGTCTCCCTTGGTCGCGCCGACTGGATCCTTACCGCAGCAAACAAAACCGGTCTACCCACGAACGAGGTTGCCCGCATGTCGTTGGACGAGCTTCTTAAATTCCAAGAGGTCTCCGGCATTTCTTCTGTCAGTGTATCGAAGTTCATCTCCTTGGAGGAAGCAAAGAAGATTGCACTGAAGGACGCCAAACTGGATGAGCTGACGCAGAAGATCGTGTTCACACGAGAGGAGCTGAACCGCAATCAGGGCAAGCCCTGCTACCTGCTGGAGTTCTACACCGGGACGAATCAATATTTCTACCAAATCGACGCAAAGAGCGGCAGCATTATTTACGCCGGGAAATTTATCACTCTTTCCGAAGCGAAGAAAATCGCTCTGGATGATGCCGGATGCAAGGATAAAGTCAGCTTTACCGAGGAAACCCTTGTGAGCGGCGGCATCAAAACGCCTTACTACCGGCTCGTCTTTGCCGATGCAAAAACACAGTGGACATACCGCATTGATGCGGTGCTGGGCATCGTTCTGGAGAAAAAGCAGAAAGAGATCGTGACAGCGGACTTCATCTCTTTGGAGGAGGCGAAGGAGATCGCCTTGAAGGATGCCGGACTTAATGAAGCTACACAAAAGATCGTGTTCACCCGAGAGGAGTTGAGCCGCAATTCAGGCAAGCCCTGCTACATCCTGGAGTTCTACACCGCGAAGAAGCAGTATTCCTACAAGGTGGACGCCAAGAACGGCAGCATCATGGAGGCTTACCACTTCATTCTTCTGGCGGACGCGAAGAAAATCGCACTGGACGACGCCGGGGTCAATGTGAAGGTGGTCTTCACGACAGAGGATCTGGTTGCCGGCGGCATCAAGTCGCCCTACTATTACTTCGTTTTTGAAAGTGACTCAGCTCGCTGGACTTACAAAATTGACGCCGTTCTGGGCGTGATCATGGATAAGACCTGCGATAAGATCATTCCCCTTGCTCCGGAGTTTATCGGCTTGGAAAAGGCAAAGCAGATCGCATTAGAGGACGCGGGACTTGATGAAGCTACCCAAAAAATCGTGTTCACCCGAGAGGGGCTGAGCCGCAATCAGGGCAAGCCTTGCTACATTCTGGAGTTCTACACGGACAAGTGTGCGTATTCCTACAAGGTCGACGCAGTATCCGGAGACATCCTCGAAAAGAAGATCGAGTGGCGTTCCCTTCAGGAGAGCGAGCCTGTTTCGGAAACCGTTCAAAGCTCCGATTCCAATCAGCGCAGAATAGGTTAACCCACGATAAGGGCCTTTTGAGAAAGTGCGTACCCGCAGTGGGCGAGGATATGCCCGGCGGCGTTCCAGCTATGGCAGCCCGTTCGATGCCGCAGCCATGCTGGGAGAAGATGGCTTCCATTCGCTCATGGACTCATTGGCTGCGATACAGAAGCCGTGAAAGCGGCAGGTGATCATATAGACCATACATCGGCATACATAAATTGCCAGGAGCCGGACTGCGCGTATCACGCAGTCCGGCTCCTGACCTGTAAGGAGACAATGGTCGAAAGTAGCCTAAATTGGAAGTAAGATGAAGACTTTTTATTTGGCGATACGCTCCAGGATTTCGATCAGCAGCTCGGTGGTGATCTTGACGTCCTCGATCTTGCAGGTTTCATTGGGCGTATGCACGTCAAGAAGCGTCGGACCAACGGAGATCATGTCCAGGTGGGGATTCTTCTCCGCGAAAGCACCGCACTCCACACCGGCGTGTACCGGCTCCACGATCATATCCGTGCCGGTCAGATGCTTGTAGGCCTCGTAAGCGATATGGGTCAGCTTGCTGTTGGGATTGACCGCCCAGCCGGGAACATGACCCTCGCTGTCGAAGGTGAAACCGAAGCTATTGGCCAGTGCGCTGCAGATCACACCGATCTGAGTGGCCTGATAGGCAACGCTGCTGCGGGCAAACACTGTGAAGCGCACCATATCCTCGTCCACGGACACCACACCCAAGTTGGCGGAGCTCTCCACCAGCCCGTCAATGAACGGACTCATGGTATGTACGTTATTGGGAACCGTGGTCATCAGCCCTACCATACCATAACCAACCTCCCCTGTCAGTACGCGGTCGGGCGCGGTATCACCGAAGGTGGTGGTGAACACCATATCCGATTCGATGTTGCCAAAAGCCTCCACGAACTCTGCGCGGAAGGTCTCAATGATAGCCTTGGCCCTGTCCTCCTCAGTGGCAGACAGAACAATGGTGGCGGTGCCAAATGCGGGGATGGCGTTCTTCGCCTGACCGCCGCTGAAGGAGACCACGCGGTAGCTGACGCCGCCCTGTCGCAGCATAGCCAGCAACGTAGCGATGCTGACCAGCGCGTTGGCGTGACCCTTGTTGATCCCCACGCCGGAGTGATCGCCCAGCAGACCACTGAGGGAAATGGTCAGCGTCTTGCAGCCCACAATAGGCTTCTCCCACTCGGCCTTGTGGCTGTAGTTGAAGAAGTCACCGCCAGCGCAGGAGTTACACAGAGAGCCCAGCGTTTCCCAGTCCAGATTGACCAGATAGTCGCCATCCAGATACTTGGGATCAATGTCCATGGAGTCCATACCATCTTCTTCGTTGGTGGTGAAGATGGCGCGGATGGGGCCGTGACGCAGGGTGTCATCCTGCAGCAGATACAGGCACATCGCCACGCCGATACCGTCGTCGGCGCCCAGACTGGTGCCATCTGCGGTCAGAGTCACACCATCGTTGATGACCTTGATAGGGTCGTTCATGGGATCGTAGGTGACACCCTCTTCGCAAACACACACCATATCCATGTGCGCCTGGAAGATCACACGAGGTACATTTTCACAGCCGGGGGATGCGGGCTTGTCAATGATGATCTCATTCATGTTGTCCTTTTCCACGGCCAGACCATGGCGCTTGGCCCACTGGAACAGGTACTCGCTGACGCGCTCCTCGTGATGTGAGGGGCGGGGTACCTTTGCCAGCTCCAGAAATTCGGACAATACAATATCTAACGCTTTGTCTTTACTCATAGCAAACACTCCTTACTGTGCGACGGAGCAGGCTTCTTCGATAGTCATATCGCCGGAGCCGGCCAGCTTGGTATTCTTCAGCAGGGAATAGAGGATCCAGTAGGCCACAAAGGCGATGATCACGCCGTCCAGTGCGGAGGAGAACACTGTCACCACGCCCAGCGTCTCCAGCAGCGCGAAGCCGCCGCCGATGACCCACGCGATGATGCCGATCCAGTTGATGCCGCGCACGGGAGACCAGTTCTCCTTCTTGGCCTTGCAGATGACCCAGTAGTCGCAGATAACGACGCCCATGATGGGAGGCACCACCGCGCCCAGAATGCTGATATAGGTGTTCAGGAAATCCGCCAGACCGGCAATCGCCAGAATGACGCCCAGTACGCCGCAGATCATGGTGACCAGAGGACGCTTGCTGTCCTTGATGGAGAACATCTTGCAGTCGGCCAGACCGGACATATAGGCGTTGCCGGTATTGGTGGTCCAAGTGGCGAGAATCAGCACCAGCATGGCAACGATGGGGGGAATATCCATGGAACTTGAAAAGAAGTATGTGCCGGTGACGGTGCATTTTGACGCCAACGGGAAGATGCGTCCTATCGAGATCGAGTTTGACGAAATGCGCAGATATCATATCGACAAGATACTGGACATGCGCCGCGCAGCCTGCCAAAGTGTAGGCGGCGTGGGAGAGAGATATACCTGCCGCATACGGGGCAGGGAGAGTTATCTCTGGTTTAAAAAAGGCCGCTGGTTCGTAGCAGCGAAGGAAGGAAAATAAGAAGGAGGCTGCCGGCAACGCCGGCAGCCTCCCTTGCGTAGAGAAAACTACTTACCAATACTTGGGATACTTGCTGGTGCTCTGCTGTTTTTCGGCATACTGCCACCAGGGAACTTGGGTGGCAAAGTCCGTCAGCTTGTCCCAGAACTGATCGGCCAGCGTCCCCTTGTCCACGTAAACCGTGACAGTATAGGTCTTGCTGCTGCCATCCTCCATGACGGCGGTGTAGGTCACGGCATTGGTGAAGTCCACCGTTACGCCGTTACCGGGCGTCAGAGACTTGACGCCGTTTGTGGCGATAACCGGGGTCAGCTTCGTCACATCTGTGCCGCGGGGCATGGTGATGGTAATGGTATTGGTGCTGTTGTTCACCGCACCGGCCACGCCATTGATGGAGAAGCTGGTGATGCCCTTGGCAGTCGTGGTGGCCGTCTCCCACTGGCAGGTGATGTTGATGTCACCGGCAGGCATCTTGAAGCGGTTATTCGTGATAACCTTGTCCATCGGAGCCCCACCCTTAGCAAAGCCATAGCACAGGGAGCCCTCCACCATCTGATAACCGCTGTCGGGCGTTATGGTTTCACAGTACCCGTATGAGGTATATGTATCACTGCCAGCAGCAAATAGCTGACAACACGGCATGAGCGCAATGCCCTCAAACCGGCATTAAAATGGATGCGGCCGTGAATTCATTGTGCTCGGTATGTATTATTACCCCAAGAAGAGAAGCGTAAGGTAAAACTATAGGAAATGACCGCATATTCATCATAGTCACTGAAGAAAAAAAGATGCAGGGACGAGAGCTATCAGCACTCGTCCCTGCGTCTTTTGTTTCATGGTCTGGCTCCGGTATAGTCTATGTTGAATATATGCAAGCGTTGTCTCAGGCAAATGATAAGACATCCACTTTCTGCCTGCAAACAGTGTTCACAGCGCAAAGGGCGTTGGCACTTTTTCGTTTCCGCAACCGGTGTGTGCGCTGAAAGGTCCACTCGCAGCGAAGATCTCTTCTATTTGCAGATCGCATCAGACACGGCGAAAGCCCTCTTACCTTGACGCCGTGCAATGCGGATAGTCCCGCAGCCGTCCGGTGTACAGCCGGGTGTGGGGCAGCTTCAGAAAGTGGATGGGCTGGACGACACGGGCGCGCAGCTCACCCGCGCCGCGCACCTCCGCGTGCAGCAGCATATCCTCCACAAATTCCGAGCAGTAGTAGCGGTTCGAGCGCTTCCAGAGGATGCGGAAATACGCCAGGAGCAGGCCGCCCAAATTATAGGAAAACTGCTCCCGCCGCGCCCACATGGTCTCCAGCGTCGCCTCCAGCGCCGCGTACCGCTCCTCGGTGATCTCCACCGCAAGGATGACGGCGGTGGTGTCGGAGAAGCGGCGGAACGTCCCCACGTGGGGGGATTCGATGACGAAGCCGCCCCAAAAGGGGTTATAGGGGTGCCTGCGCCCGAAGGAATACATCCTCGTCAGGTCCTGGGACAGGCTGAGGGAGGCGTGGTTGTACTCCGCGCCGGTGATCCGCTTCAGAATACGGGACAGCATCGTACCCGTTTGTGTGATGACGATAAAAATCTGCTTGTGCGTTCCGTTCATAAGGCTCCTTCGCATGTTGGACGGCCTGTGCGCCGCCGCGATGTGTGGGTCATTCGCGGTTCATTCCGACGGCTCTCCCGTCAGAAAGGTGCGTCTATCCTATCAATCACAGCGATGGATGTCAAGGCAGTTCTATGTCAAGGCTGCCTTGAAAAGTGGCGGCATACCGACTTTGTGACAGTTTTGTGACACTTTCTCCGCACTTTTGCGGGGGAAGTCAGAGACTTCTTCTGATATGATACAGACAAGGTTGATACACAACCACAAATATTTCAAAAAAGGAGCGTAACATACCATGAAAAAGAAAACAGTTTGGAGCCTTTTACTGGCACTGGCAATGACGGTAACGGCCATCGGAGCATCGACTGCGGCATTTGCCGCTGCGCCCAATCAGGCAGAGCCGCAGACCCTCATCGCTACCGAAAACGAGGATGCCATTTGGGATCAGATCGAGGCACTGGAGGAAAAAAGCGATGCCGTATTCCAGAGAAATGAAGTACTGTGGGACAAGGTAGACGAGGCCTGCAATGCCCTGCCTGATGACTACGATTTCGAGAACTTTGACGAGGCAGCGTTCATCCGCAACATGACTACGCTGACGGAGGCGGAGAAGGAAACCCTTTTGAATGACATCAAGGAGCTGAACGAGCTGGATGCCCAGATGGAGAAGCTGTATGGGCAGCTGCCCGCCTGCGACAATATGCCGCTTTACGAGAAGGCACTGGAAAAGGCCGATCCCAAGGTGCTGGACGAGATCGACACGCTGGAGCAGGAGTATGACCGCCTCTGCGAGAAGAACGCCGACCTGTGGGACAAGGTAGATGAGGCGTACTTCAACCTGCCGGACGACTACGACTTCGACAACTACGATGAGGCCGCCTTCATCCGCAGCCTGAGCTTCCTGACCGACGCGGAAAAGGACGCGCTGATCGCCGACTACAACCGTCTGGTAGAGCTTGATAACCAGCTGTGCAAGCTGTACGACACCATTTGGGGCAATACCGGCTGCGAAAGCGGCATCTGCCCCTTTTGACGGCAAAGAGTTTTTCTGATATGATTAACTAAATACGACGCCGATGCTGCGCCTGTGCGCAGCATTTGGCGCTGCTTTCTAGGAGGTCACCATGGGACATTCCATCTATTTGGCGGACGATGAAAAGAGCATCCGGGAACTGCTCCATAGCTTCCTCGCAAGCGACGGATATACCGTGCGCTCCTTTGAAAACGGTGACGCACTGCTGGAGGCATTCCGTCAGGAGCCTGCGGAGCTGGTCATACTGGACATTATGATGCCCGGCACGGACGGCCTTACCGTGTGCCGGGAGCTTCGCTCTGTTTCCGATATCCCCATTATCCTGCTTACGGCCAAGGACAGCGAGCTGGACTACGTCATGGGCATCAGCCAGGGCAGTGACGATTACCTCACCAAGCCCTTTCGCCCCACCATACTGCTCATGAAGGTGAGAGCCCTGCTGCGCCGTGTGGAGATGGACAGGGGGAAACCAGCGGCGGCAGTAGATGAATTGCGCTATGGGGATCTCCGCTATTCCGCCACGGAAAATGCCGTCCTTTGCGGGAATACACCTGTTGCACTGACCCAAACCGAGCTGCGGCTGCTCAGCTATATGCTGAAGCAGCCGGAGAAAGCCTATTCCCGCGAGGAGCTACTTAACGCAGTATGGGGCTTCGACTCGGAGGTGGAGACCCGCGTGACCGATGAAACACTGCGCCGTATTCGGAAAAAGCTGCTGCAAGCGGGCAGCACTGTCAGCGTAAGCACCATATGGGGCTTTGGGTATAAGCTGAAGGAGGCGGAGCGCACATGAAAAACATCAAGCTGCGGATCGTGTATCTGATCCTCGGTGCGGCACTGCTGCTCTTTGCCCTTTTCATGCTGGCGGTGAACGTAGTGATCCCCGCCCACTTTGTAAGCGAGGCGGAAAAGGCGCTGCGCAACGAGGCGCAGTATGAGAATCGCACCATTCCTTACACCTATGAGGGCGAGGTGTATGATGACGATTGGGACGACGGGGCGGAGGAGCATTTCTTCACGCCCAGCATTGTGTTTCTTGAGCTGGAGAACGGCTACCAGCCCAACACATGGAGCCAGGACACCTATCGGCTGGAGAAAAAGCTGCTGGCGTATTGCAGTGAACGGTCTGTTGTGCCCAATCGATGCCACGACTTCAAGGCAGACAAGCACCACCTGATCTTCATGCCTGTGCAGGAGGACTACGGCAATTCGGAAGAACCGTATTCCTATATCATGTACATAGATATCGGGCCCATCACCCGCTATATCGTGACGCTGAACTGGGCGTTCTTTGGGGTGCTGCTGGCAATTTCCTCCGTCATGTGTCTGCTGGGGTTCCGGTTTGGCCGTGATATTGAGAAGGAGGCGGAGCGGCAGCAGACCTTCTTCCAGAATGCCTCCCACGAGATGAAAACGCCGCTTATGGCGATACAGGGCTATGCGGAGGGCATACAGGCGGGCGTGATGGACACAGGCAGCGCGGCGGAGGTGATCCTGGAGGAAAGCGACCGCATGACGGAGCTGGTGGAGGAGCTCTTGGACATCTCAAAAATCGATATGGGGCGGCAGCAGCTTACCCTTTCCGAAACGGATATTCGGGAGCTGCTATACGACAGCATACGCGCCGTGGAACCGGCAGCCGCTGCCAGCGGCATTACCATCGCGCCGGACTTCCCTGAAGAACCCGTCATGGTCAAATGCGATGACACGCAGATCCGCAGGGCGGTCACGAATATCCTGACCAACGGATTGCGGTATGCCCACAGCCAGCTGTGCCTGACCTGCCGGCCCGACAAACGGAATGTGATAATCCGGATACAGGACGATGGAGATGGCATTGCCGAGGGAGATCTGCCCCACATCTTTGAGCGCTTCTACATGGGGAAAAGCGGCAAATCCGGCATCGGCCTTGCCTTGACGAAGGAGATCATTCACCTGCATAAAGGTACGATCCGCGCCTACAACGGGGACACCGGCGCTGTTTTCGAGATATCCTTTCCGGTGAGCAGATAAGAAGATCACCGCGCCGTCTTCGAGCGTCCCTCTTGCAAAAAGGACGGGCCTGGAAAGAATCTTTGCTGGTGCCGGGCGGAGAGTTTCCCGTGATTTCCTCTTGTGCCCACATTGTCAGAATGGAGTACATCTATGGACTGCAAAACAAAAAAATATCTGCATATTTATGACTGGAACTACTGGTGGGGGTACTACCGCTGCGGCAAGGACTGGGACCCTTTCGACGCGGCTGAGTTTTCTCTTTCCGAGGACGAGGCGGGAGAGACGCCCTTTTTCCACTTTGATTTCCATAACCTCTCCGCACTTCACCAGACTATTCGGGACGGTGAGTTTGTGGAGCCGGATAACCCGGATCATCCGCACTTTCTGGAGCAGGCAAGGCGGCTCAGAAGCGGTGAACAGGACTGGTTCGTCGGGGCGCTGTACTATCCGCTTTTTTCACCGGAGATGCATTTCTGCAACGCCTCCGTCCGAAGCGGCGTCCCGCTGACACAGCTGCTTTCCCCGTCTGTACCGCCCTATTACGGGGTGATCTTTCTCCGGGAGGAGCGGCCCCTCACTCCGGAGGTGCTGACGCATTGGGCGGAGACACTGTCCCAACCCCTGTTCGGCCAGCTGTTTTCCTGTACGCTTGCACAAGTTCCCAGCCGGCAGGAGGCCGTGGAGCAGTTTGAGAATGAGATGCGGCTGATGCGATGAACGAGCGCCCGCCGCGCTGCCCGGCAGCAGCTGCAAGGCCCCCAACGCCCTGCGGGTGCAGAATTACTTACAACGGAGAATACACATGACTTTTGAAATTCACAGTGATATCACAAATCGATCTATGACCGTAGCCGCCCGCGCGATGCGCAGGGTGCTGCGGCGAAAGAGAAGCATTCTTTGGGCCATCTTCGGCTGGAGCGTCTTTTTATTCAACGCGTTGCTGCTGATCCCATTCGATGGAGAGCCTTTTGTGCTTGATGTCAGAACGGTGACTTCCCTGCTGGTAGAGGTGATGCTGCTGTCCGTTCTGCTGTTTCAGGATCGATTCAATGGCATGATTGCCCGCAAAAACACGCTGGCAGGCACAAAGGAATATCATGTCGCGTTCGGCGAGGATTCCTATTCCGTCGTTACGGCGGCCACCACCTCCACCTTCCGCTACGAGCTGATCGACGCACTGGCTGAGTCACAGGACTACATCATTCTTCTAATGAAGAAACGCTATGTGCAGCCTCTGGACAAGCGTACTCTTACCGGCGGGACGGTGGAGGAATTCAAACGATTTCTTGAGGAGAAGACCGGAAAGGACTTCCGGCGTATGAAATGAACGGATTTTCTATAACGCCCTTTCGCGGGCTGCATTTGCTTCTGCTTTTGCTTACGAATACGCTCAAGGTCGAACAATTGCAGCTGTATACGCAAAGGGTGCTTCGCTGACTACGTTTTTTCAAAAAGGGAGCCGTCGAACCTCAGACGGAAAAATAGTTAAAAAAGTATTCTTCAATCTTTGTAACTTTTTGGCTTGCTGGGAGTCTAATATATAGATTTGAAGAGATGGGAGGGAACTGTGTGGACGGATTTGAGGTCATCTATTCTAAATACAGCCCTCTGGTTTTTCGATATTTGCTTTCCCTTGGCGTGGATTTTCTGAGTGCTGAAGAACTAACAGCAGAAACCTTTTATCGAGCGTACATCAATTTCGACAAATATAAGGGAGAGAGCAAAATTGAAACTTGGCTCTGTGCAATCGCAAAAAATGAGTATCGTAAGGATTGTAAAAGAAGAGAAAAGGCAACTGCTACGGAAGAAATAGACCGAGCCGTAGAACAGACAGACTTGGTTGACCGCCTGCTGGATAGGGATCAGGCGATTGACATATATAAAACAGTTCACAGCATGGCTGAGCCGTACAAAGAGGTTTTTCTGCTTCGAGTCTTAGGGGAACTCAGCTTCAAGGAAATATCACATATTTTTGGGAAGTCTGAATCATGGGCGAAGGTCACTTTTTTCAGAGCAAAGATCAAAGTAGTAGAAAAGAGGGAGGAATCTATATGAATAATGTCACTTGCAGCATTGTAGAGGATCTGCTTCCTCTTTATATGGACGGCTGCTGCTCTAAGGATAGCCAGCAGGCGGTTGCCGAACATATGAAAACCTGCGAAAAATGCAGGGAAACGTATCGTCATTTGCAGTGTGATTTACCCACTATCGCAAATGAAACGACCGATATGCGCTCCGAGGAAATTGCGCGTTCACTTTCAAAAAGAATCAAGAAACGCAAAGCGGCGGCTGCGGTGTTTGCGGTAATATTCTTTGTGTTTGCAATGATCTCTCTCTTCTTCGTAGGCAAGGCAATCATGATAATGAGAGGGCAGGGTTCACAGGTATCTCTTGGCAGCCTGGAAAGCGCGGTAAATCTCTCTGAGGGCGATTTCTCCTGTTCCGCCCAAGATATAGGTGCTTACAGCTTTTTTACCAATACAACGAGAATCATTATTAGAACCGACGCTCCCTTAGATGAGACGGTGACGGTTCGTCTTTGGAATACAGAAAATATGAGCGAGAACATTCTGTTGGCCCGCCTTGACAAAAAGCAGAAAATCTGCACCTTTACGCATCTATCCAGCCGGAACCGCTATGCGATTACTGTAGACAATATGCCCGATATAAGCATATCTGTCAGTAGCCGTCTTACATTTTGGGAGGCACTATCCCGGGCCTTGCAAAATGAATAAACGTTTTGGGGCCGGGTATGGGTCGCGGAGCCACGCAAAGCCAACAGCGGACGCCGTGCAAGAGCAGGCGGCTCCAGCTGAAGAAAACGAATTGCCGAAGCAGCTCGATCCATTTCAATCTATCAGTCTAACAGAAGCTTGAACCATGGGCGGCGGGACAGTAAACTGTCCCGCCGCTCTGATTTTCAGCGGGCATGTCTTGCTCGTGTGTAATGGCTTCCCGCGCCGAGGTCACTATGCCAATATTTTGCATGGCAAGGAGGTGCGTTTTCTCGGAATATGACAGAGTGGCAGCACAATTCCTCCAAAAATATCTTGACAAGATTTGTCAAGATTGATAGAATGGGTATATAACCAAAAAGGAGATGCAGGGATATGCTCATCACAAGGGAAACGGACTATGCACTGCGGATGCTGCGGGTGCTGCTGGACGAAGAGAAGCACTCCGCCGCCGAGATGGCGGAGACGGAGCTGATCCCCATGCAGTTTGCCTATCAGATCCTGCGAAAGCTCTCCGCTGGGGAGCTGGTGCAGGTGAGCCGGGGCGCAGCCGGCGGCTGCCGGCTGTCCTGTGACCTGCGTGGCGTTTCCCTCTACGACCTCATGGCCGTCATGGGAGAGCATGACGTCCTGTGCGCCTGCATGGAGCCGGGGTATGACTGCCGCTGGCAAAGCGAACACGGGAAATGCGACATCCACTGCCAGCTAACGGAGCTGCAGCGAAAGCAGGACGAGGCGTTCCGCGCCGTGAGCCTGCACCGGTTGCTGACCGGCGAAGCAATTCAAAAAGAGGAAGCGACCCAACAAACGTGATATAAGGAGGTACACCGTATGCTGTTTCAGACCACACCCGCGCACGAGGAGCTGCGCGCCAAGATCCGGGCCTTTGCGGAGGAGGAGATCAAGCCTCTTGCCTTCCTGCTGGATCAGAACAATGAGTTCCCTGACGAACCTGTCAAAAAGATGGCACAGCTGGGCTGGCTGGGGCTGCCGTTCCCCAAGGAGTACGGCGGCGCGGGGCTTGACATTCTCAGCTATGCCATCGCCGTGGAGGAGCTGGCCCGTGTGGACGGCGGCACGGGCGTGATCCTCTCCGCCCACGTGTCGCTGGGCGCGTGGCCCATCTTCGCCTACGGCACGGAGGAGCAGAAGCAGAAGTATCTCGTGCCGCTGGCAAGAGGCGAAAAGCTGGGCGCCTTCGGCCTCACCGAGCCTAACGCCGGGTCGGACGCCGGCGGCACGGAAACCACGGCACTGGACAAGGGCGACCATTACCTGCTCAACGGCGGTAAGATCTTTATCACCAACGCGCCCAAGGCGGACACCTATGTGGTATTCGCCGTCACCACGCCGGACATCGGTACCCGGGGCATCTCCGCCTTCATCGTGGAGAAGGGCTGGAAGGGCTTTGAATTCGGCGACCACTACGACAAGATGGGCATTCGCTCCTCCTCCACGGCGGAGCTGATCTTCAACGACGTGAAGGTACCCAAGGAGAACCTGCTGGGCAAGGAGGGCGACGGCTTTAAGATCGCCATGTCCACGCTGGACGGCGGCCGCATCGGTATCGCGGCGCAGGCACTGGGTATCGCCCAGGGGGCCTTTGAGCACGCACTGACCTACGCCAAGGAGCGCGTCCAGTTCGGAAAGCCCATCGCGGCACAGCAGGCCGTTTCCTTCAAGCTGGCGGACATGGCCACCAAGCTGCGCTGCGCCCGCTTCCTCGTCTACTCTGCGGCGGAGCTGAAGGAGCAGCACGCCCCCTACGGCATGGAGTCCGCCATGGCGAAGATGTACGCCTCGGACATCGCGCTGGAGGTCACCAACGACGCCGTGCAGATCCACGGCGGCACCGGCTTCCTCAAGGGCATGGAGGTGGAGCGCGCCTACCGCGACGCCAAGATCACCACCATCTATGAGGGCACCAACGAGATCCAGCGGGTGGTCATCGCCTCCCATCTCATTGGCAGGCTGGGCAAGAGCTCCGGCGGCGAAAGCCGCTCGGCGGCTAAGAAGCCCGCACCCATCACCGGTATCCGCAAGCGCACCATCTTCCGGGAGGGCGACGCCGCCCAGCAGGTCAACGACCTTGTGGCGGCACTGAAAAAGGACGGCCACGACTTCTCCGTGGGCATCCCCATGGATACGCCCATTCCCAAGGCGGAGCGTGTGGTCTCCGCCGGTAAGGGCATCGGCGAAAAGAAGAACATGAAGCTGGTGGAGGGCTTGGCCAAGGCCGCCGGCGCGGCGATCGGCTCGTCCCGTCCCGTGGCGGAGACGCTGAAATACCTGCCCCTTGACCGCTATGTGGGTATGTCCGGGCAGAAGTTCACCGGCAACCTCTATATCGCCTGCGGCATCTCCGGCGCCACCCAGCACCTCAAGGGCATCAAGGATGCCTCCACCATCGTGGCCATCAACAAAAACGGCAACGCACCCATCTTCAAGAACTGCGACTACGGCATCGTGGGCGACGTGATGGAGATTTTGCCTCTGCTCACTGCCGCGCTGGACAGCGGCGAGAAGCAGCCCGCGCCGCCGATGGTGAAGATGAAGCGTCCCACGCCGCCCAAGCCCACGCCCATCGGCGACACCTATGTGTGCGGCGGCTGCGGCTACGAGTATGTGCCGGAGCTGGGCGACGAGGACGGCGAGATCGCACCGGGTACGTTGTTTGAGCAGCTCCCCGCCGACTGGGTATGCCCGGAGTGCGCGGAGGGCAAGGATCAATTTGTGAAGGCTTGAGCCGGGAGGGTATGAGATATGTATTGTGTGCGTAATGTGACCAGCGACCTCTACTGGGTGGGCGCCAACGACCACCGCCTTGCCCTGTTTGAAAACTGCTTCCCCATTCCCCGCGGCGTCAGCTACAACGCCTACTGTCTGCTGGACGAGAAAACGGTGCTGTTCGACACCGTGGACTGGTCCGCCTGCCGCCAGCTGCTGGAGAACCTGAACCACGTCCTGGCAGGGCGTGAGCTGGACTATCTGCTCATCAACCACCTGGAGCCGGATCACGCCGCCTGCATCGAGGAGATCCTGCTGCGGCACCCCAAGGTGAAGGTCATCTCCAACGAAAAGGCCTTCATGCTCATGCGGCAGTTCGGCTTCCATGTGGACGACCATGAGTGCATCGAGGTGAAGGAGGGGGACACCTTCTCCTTCGGCCGGCACACCGTCACCTTTGTGGGCGCGCCTATGGTGCATTGGCCGGAGGCCATGGTGACCTTCGACCTCACTGACGGCGTGCTGTTCTCCGCCGATGCCTTTGGCACCTTCGGCGCGCTGGACGGCAAGCTGTTTGCCGACGAGGTGGACTTTGAGCGGGACTGGCTGGACGACGCCCGCCGCTACCTCACCAACATCGTGGGCAAGTACGGCCCCCACATCCAGCTCCTGCTGAAAAAGGCCGGTGGGATCTTAGATCAGATCAAGTATATCTGCCCCCTCCACGGCCCGGTGTGGCGGGAGAATCTGGGCTGGTTCATCGGGAAGTACGACACATGGAGTCGGTACGCGCCGGAGGAAAAGGGCGTGCTGATCGTCTACGCCTCCATGTACGGCAACACGGAGAACGCGGCGCAGGCACTTGCGGCAAGGCTCTGCGACAAGGGCATGAGCCGTGTGGCACTGTACGATGTGTCCTCCACCCACGTGTCCCAGCTGATCTCCGAGGCGTTCAAGTACAGCCACATCGTGCTGGCCTCGGTGACCTACAATCTGGGCATCTACCCCGCCATGCACGACTTCCTTATGGACATGAAGGCGCTGAACCTGCAAAACCGCACCTTCGCCCTCATTGAAAACGGCTCATGGGCGGTGAAGTCCGGCGACCTCATGCAAAAATTCGTCAACAACGAGCTGAAGAACATGACGGTGCTCAACGAGCGGCTCAGTCTCGCCTCCGCGCTGGATGAGGACAAGGCCGTTGAGCTGGAGACGCTGGCGGACGCGATTTTGGAGTCCGTGCAGTGACCGGCGCGGGGAGCGGAAGAAAGAAATAGGCTGCCGGAAGGCTCTGCCGCCTCCCTGCCGGGGAGACCGTATTCCGCGAGATGGGGCGGACAAGCACGATCCCGCGCTTGTCCGCCCTTTTTCCAAAAGAGGCACAGCGAGTCAGAACGTAACAAAACGAGTTTCGGAAAGGAGATGCTACTATGAATTACAGTGCTATGATCCAAAACCGCAAGTCCGTTCGCGCCTTTCGCGGAAAGGAGGTGCCGAACGAGGCACTCGCCCAGCTTCGCACCTACTATGAAAAGACCTGCCCCCGCCTTGTTCCGGAGATCGCCACGGAGCTGATTGTGCTGGACAAGGACGCGCAGCCGGCACTGGAAAGCTCCGCGGGCTACCAGCAGTTCCTCATCGGCGCGCCGCACTATCTGCTCCTTATGTCCGCCCGGCACATCCACGCGGGCGTCAACGCCGGGTACATGATGGAGGATCTTGTCCTCAAGCTGACGGAGCTGGACATCGACACCTGCTGGCTGACCTTTACCGACAGCGACAAGATCAAAAAGGCTCTGTCCCTTACCACCCCGCTGCAGGTGGCGGCCATCGTGGCCTTCGGCTACGGGGAAAAGACGGCGAAAAAGCTGCGGATGAACATTCAGAGCATGTCGCAGATCGATGTGCAGGCCGAGCAGCAGTACTACGCGCCGAAAAAGAGCGTGCATGAGCTGGTCCACATGGAAAGCTGGAGCAACAAGTCCGGGCTTGATGAAATGATGGACTTCTATGACGATATGCTCTGGCAGGCCTTCTACGCCGCCTCCCTGTCCCCCAGCTACCTCAACCGCCAGCCCTACGGCTTCCTTGTCCGCGGCCATAGCATCTATCTGGTGCAGCAGGAGGACGCCTACACCGACAACCTTGACGCCGCGCTGGATCTGGGCATCGTGCTGCTCCACTTCTCCGCCGTCGCCTCCCAGTGGGCGGGAAGGGTGCGCTGGGAGCTTTCCCCGGATGCACCGGACGGCCTGCCTGCAGGGCATCGCGCGGCGGCCGTGTGCCGGGTGTAGAGGTGCTGCTTTCAGCCCCTATTGGGAGCATTTGCTTCAGATAGAAAAACCGGCCAATGCCGGTTCAAAACAGAAAATCAGGAGGTGTTTTTCCGATGGCCATCCGAACGGTAACGGATGCGATCCGCTATGTAGGGGCGGACGACAACACATTGACACTCTTTGAAAACCAGTACCCTGTCCAGCCTATGGGGGTGAGCTACAACTCCTATATCATTTTGGATGAGAAGATCGCTGTGATGGACAGCGTGGACGCACGGGCGGCGGAGGAATGGCTTTCCAATGTGGCGCAGGTGTTGGAGGGGCGCAGCCCCGACTATCTTGTGGTCACACACATGGAGCCGGATCATTCCGGCAGCCTCATGCATCTGGCGCAAAGGTACCCGGAGATGAAGCTCGTGGGAAATGCGAAAACATTTACCATGATCAAGCAGTTTTTCGGCACAGGTGCACTGACAGAGGACCGTATGCTGGAGGTCGGCGAAGGAGATACGCTTTCCTTGGGTACGCACCGGCTGCGTTTCCTGCTGGCACCGATGGTACACTGGCCGGAGGTAATGACAGCGTATGAGGAAACGGAAAAGATCCTGTTTTCAGCGGATGCCTTTGGCCGCTTCGGCGCACTGGAGCGGACTGCCCGCGCCCCGTGGGCGCCGCAGGCGCGGCGGTATTATTACAATATCGTCGGCAAATACGGCGCGCAGGTGCAGGCTCTGCTGAAAAAGGTCTCCGCACTGGAGATCAAAACGATTTGTCCGCTCCATGGCCCGATGCTCACAGAGGGGTTGGAGGAGTATCTGCGGCTTTATGACCTGTGGTCACAGTGGAAGCCGGAGGAACCGGAGAGCATACTGATCGCGCAAGCGTCCATCCACGGAAACACCGCCCATGCGTCGGAGATCCTCAAGGGAAAGCTGGAGGGAAAAGGCGCGCGAGTTACCTTGTGCGATTTGACCGTGACAGACCTCTCCTATGCCGTGACCAGCGCATTCTACTGCGGGAAGCTGGTATTGGCATGCTCCACCTATGACGGAGGGCTGTTTCCACCCATGAAGGCCTTTTTGGAGCATTTGCAGACCAAGGGCTTCCGGAGCCGCCGGGTCGGCTTGATGGAAAATGGATCCTGGGCGCCCGCCGCTGCGCGGCTGATGCGCGCCGAGCTGGAAAAGATGAAGGATCTCCGACTGTGCGAAACGGAGGTATCGCTGCGCGGCGCACTGAACCAAACCAGTGAGGCGCAGATGGATGCGCTGGTGGCTGAGCTCTGCGCGGAGTAAGCGGCGGGAGACCGGACGGTATCCCCGCGCCGAGGCTGGCTTCGTCCAGCCGCCCGATGCATCAAAAGTGAAATGGCGTTGCTGATTTAGACGGCAATATGGTGCTGCGTGAGGCTGAAACCTTGAGAATGGATAAAAGCGCAGCCGCAGAGAACATCTGCGGCTGCGCTTTTTGCTGCACTTCCTTGCAATTTACAGCGCTGCCTTTTTCCATTTCCTGATCTTCGTCCGAAACGTTCCGAAGGGCGCGACGGTATTGACGTGGATAAATTTGTAAACCTCCCAAACCGCTGTTTTAGTGGCGTCATCCGCCCACCTTCTCATGTGCGGCTGGAACAGCTCCTCCTCGCTCATGGAATCGATCATGGTCTGGATAGCGACGATATTTTCACATAATTTGCCCTTCAATTCCGCCAAGGACAAATGGGCGTGGGTATCCGTGAACCATTGGTACAGGCCGCCCAGCTGGTTCCACTTGAATTGCTCCGACGGTGTTTTCACGTCCATTCCGCGCTTCTCGTCAGCCTCCCATTTCAAAAGCAGCGTTGTCCACCCTACCTGATATGCAAGATTCTCTGCCGGTGTCCTGTCCACACCGGGTACTCTTTTATCCTTCAGGGCTTCCGGGATCGTATCAAACTCGGAATTGTACTTTTCAAAGCTCTGACGGATCTCGTTTTTGAGATCCTCTTTATCCCTGTATGTTCTCAAGACAGTCTCCTTTACCGGTTCTCCGCCAGATATTCCTCCGCGTAGTGGACAGCCACCGCGCCGTCCGATACGGCGGTGACCACCTGCCGCAGCGCCTTGGTGCGCACGTCGCCCGCGGCGAACACGCCGGGGAGGTTGGTGCGGGTGGATTCATCCGCGATGATGTAGCCGGATTTGTCCAGCGTCAGCTCGCGTCGGAACAGCTCCGTCGCCGGGGCGCGTCCCACGCTGATGAACACACCGTCGCAGGCAAGGTCATGTTCCGCGTCGGTGTTGACATCTTTTAGCCGAAGCCCCGTCAGGCGGCTGTCGTGCAGCAGCGCGGAGACGGTGCTGTTCCAGCAAAATTCCACGTTGGGCGCGTTCATCAACGGCTCATGATAGACCTTCGTAGCCCGCAGGCTGTCCCGGCGGTGAATGAGGTAGACCTTTTTGGCAATACGGGACAGGGTCAGGGCGTCCGCCGCGGCAGAGTTGCCGCCGCCCACCACCGCCACGGTCTTGCCCCGATAGGGCGCGCCGTCGCAGGCGGCGCAGTAGTGAACGCCCTTGCCGACGAGTGCCTCCTCGCCGGGAATGCCCAAGGGGCGGGGTGTCGCACCGGTGGCGATGACCACCGTGCGGCTCTGAAAGACGCCCTCGCTGGTCTCCAGCGTCTTGATCCTCCCGGAAAGGCTGGCCTTATACACCTCCGCCAGCTCCGTCACCGCGCCGAAGCGCTCGGCGCTCTGCTGCATTTTTTCGCCCAGCGTAAAGCCGTCGATGCCGCTTTCAAAGCCGGGATAGTTGTCGACCTGCTCCGTCAGCGCCATCTGCCCGCCGGCGGAGAGCTTTTCCAGTATCACTACAGAAAGCCCGCTTCTGGCGGCGTACAGAGCGGCGGTGTATCCGGCGGGGCCGCCGCCGATGACGATCATGTCATAAATCTGCTCCATAGCCACGCCCTCACTGCGCCAGCGTTTCCCGGATAAACGCCTCGATGGCCGCCTTGGAGCCGGGGGCGACGACGGAGCCGAGCACCTCGCCGTCCTTGAAGAGCATCAGCGTGGGGATGGTGTCGATGCCGAAGCGCTGGATGAGCTGCGGCTCCTCGTCGTAGTTGATCTTGCCTGCCGTCAGAGTGTCGGCGTACTGCTCACCCACCTTGTCGAAGGCCGGGGCAATGCGGCGGCAGTAGGGGCACCACTGAGCCC
>OBKR01001002.1_pt1 | contig 26942 bp, 24 predicted proteins | sample 1518991 | NCBI WGS metagenome assembly OBKR01 (sample SAMEA2452117, study PRJEB22498) | human gut metagenome | biome: human feces; feature: human gut; material: feces | place: Australia | collected 2012
TACCGGGACAGTCTGCCGATTGACTCATAATGACGGAATTAAACGACAGTCCCTATAATAAAATATATTCACGACTGACAATAACTCACATCTATACACAGCTATATATTCTGCAACTTAACGATATCTATATCAGATAGTAAAAAACGTTTCTTCTTTTCTATTTACTGTCTTTCAGATATAATTAGTTCCTATTTCCCATAGTCAGATCTTATCTTATTCAAATAGCCTTTAATATTCTCCACAGGACGAAAAGGTATAATAATATCCAAATTTGTATTGATTATTGCATACACACATTCCTCATCATTATCTTCTCCGCCAAAACCATCTGAATCCTCAAAATATCTTCCATCTGGATATAAGACCCATGAAATGGCGCAAATACCATTCTCAAAACAATCATATCTGTTAATTCGTGCATATCTGACATTTTTGTTTTTGGCATTAACATACCCGTGACGGCATTTCTTCTCTATTAATTCAAAATCAATCTCACTATCATCAACGAGCATAGTACCACCTTTGGTCGTCAGCTTTCTAATTTTCCCCGTTCTCGTATTCGTTATAAACAATTCATAATCATGCCAATCTGTTCCCCAGAACATAGCCATGCCCTCACCTATATATGTACCTTCCCGACCTTCCAGTTCTGGAAATCCTGATACAAAAACTCCTTTTGTATCAGGATCTATAATAAAATTAAGCGTATTCTGTTCCATTTTATAAATAAAAAAAATTATTATAATTAAAAGTTGTAAGAGGACTATGAACATCATCTAACCCAACAATTTCTCGAGAAACTTCATATAAAGACAATCCACTATCCAATATAGCCTTAAGCCTTTCTGCCAGTTTATTATTCTCAATATCCAACTCCTCCTGTGATGTAACAATATTATATTCATCAGCTTCTGTCATTTCTGTAACAATCATCCCGGAAAACAATCCATGCAATCTTTCTTTTTGAGCAAACTTATCAGCATTACACCATATTCCTACAATATGTCCGTTATGTCTTCTCAGAAGATATCCATGAGAATGTCCGATTATAATTCTGTCAAATCCATCTTTTGAATCATCACTTTTAGAAAACAATCCTTTATCAGATCCATGTCCAAGCAACATAATTTGCTCATACATTGAACTATGAAATAAAGCACTATTAATCTGAGAATTGCTATATCTCTGATCTAATATTCTTATTATATCTTTATCTGCATACAAGCATTTTAAGAAGTCTGTCGTTTTATCTGTCGGATGAACTACCAACATATTTCCTCCTTCCGTGCAATATTTATGTTATAAATATCATCAATACCACCCCTACTAAGGTTATAACAAATTATTCAACTCTTACATTGGAAGCAGCATTCTAATCAAACCATTCATAAAAAGATATGTTATAATACATGCAAAACATCATATTATGAAAATTATTTCAAAGTTTCCCAAATATTCCCTTTATCCTTAATCTTCACAAATAATAGAACAAAGAATATTATATACATGACCATCAGAATATAAAATCCTTCATAAGTAGGATTCCACCAAATATACTGATCATTCTCTGCATCATAATACCGTCCTCCCATATCCGAATAAATATAAGCCAATACTCCTTCCAGTAAAATTGGTATAATCTGATAAAAATAATATTTCTTTTTCTTTGAGAAAAAAGCCAGAACCAGTAAGACAACGTTTACTCCCATCAATATTGCAGATAAAAAATCATTGGTCTTAGCCGCCTTCAAATAATACTCACCATCAATTATAGCACTTATTAATAACACATAAATTGACACATAAACCAAATGAGTAACAATCTTATAAAACTGTAACATAAACAAAAAGTTTTAATTATTAATTTAAACATATAATATGCTCCATGTTTTTTCCAACATGGATATAATTTTTTATCCCAATACAACTTCTTTCAAAAAGCACGTTTCAATGCATCTGCCATAGTCTTTCCTATCACCACACTTCCTTCGGAAATAATTTCCGGCATAGTCCTTATTGAATCTTTAATAGCCTGTCTTTTTACCTTACGCTTGCATTTTGTTCCAGACAAAGCTTTCGAACCTTCAAGCAAATAAGTCCTGGTAACATAACCAATACGCAAAGTCATAAGTGCATTTATACATCCTTCTACAGCCGATCCAACCAATATCCCCGGAATTGTGATTTTTTTCAGATTATTCAAGACTGATGAACCAAAATCAGCACCTGACACATCCACGTCAATATCATCCATATCAGCCATATCATCTCCACCTCCAAAATCAAAGGGTGCAACTCCATCTACATCTGTAAATACTTGTGAGGTACAATAAGTAATCAAAGAAGTAGTCAAAACCTTCACATATAATCCAAACAATTGAGGATATGTTGGGCGGAAACCAGTTGCACGTACAATATCTGCTATCAACTTATAATTCATTACCAACACAGCCAATGCATCCATCTTGCTGTTTTGTGAAACAGCCGTAACCATAAACACTGTTTTTCCCCATTCTTTTATACGTTTATTTATCCCCAACACATTCATCTCCTTATTACCCTCCATCCGAAGAGCTATCTCATTTGTTATAATCGCACGAAGTTCATCAGTTTTTGCAATGTGTATGTTTATATTTCTCATCAAACAAGTCTGATGCTCATACCGTATTGTCTTATCGGGAATATAATCACAGTTTTTTGCCAGTTTTTTTGCAAAAGCAGCCAGCTTTCTGGTATCCCAATCATCTCCTACAGTAAGAACCGGAAACTCCGGTGAGCGATGAACCTTAACGACCGGTCGTATCACATATATTAAAAACAGTATGACTATTATCGCATAAAAAGCATATTCCACATAGACATGAGTCAGTTCTCCAATCTTATCTCCAATAGTAATAATATTACCAAGCAGCAAGATTCCAATTACCGCAACAAAAACAGCCGCTATAAAAAATAAATTCCTTTTCATAACTCAATCTCAATATTCAACCCCTCCAATGCACTTTTCAGATTGTTCAAGGCTTTTTCCTGCATTCTGAAATATCCTATATCCGGAATAAATTTATTCAAAGCAGCAGATTTCAAAACATCTATTTCAGCATTTCCATACTTTACAATATCCGCACATGTTTTCTGCTTAGCCTCCACTAGCTTTTGTTTCATTTCCGGAAAGACATTATCCTTAACATACCCCGATAAAGATGATTCCAAATTGGTTGGTATTCCACTAAGAATCTCATATGCGTGTTTTATATAATTTTTCACTTCCTCATTCGAATGTTTATAAGCAAAAGGTTTTTGAGGGACAAGTTCTTCTACCACAATTTTAGGTTTCCACTCAAAATCGGCATTGCATACATCCAATTCAAGTTTTATCGAAAAATCAGAAATACCATACAACATTGCATTTGTTATCATCTCAGCAAACCAGGTCTGAATTTTCGTACTATCTTTCATCTGTTCAAGTTTATCCAGATTTTCCTGAAAATATTTTATCAATGCACTTCTGGCAGATTCCAGGAAATCTGTCACTTTCTTTCTGGCAACAACCGTTTTGTATCTATCCTGTGTGATGTCATAATCTGCTACATAATATGCATTTTTCAATAATTCATGTATTCTATCATAATTTATTGAGACATCCGAAACCAATTCCAATTGGCTTTCCGTTTGTTTCAACTGTTCAAAATCCGACTTTACCTTTTCATATTTATCACGCACTTTCTGCATATTCTCCAAATGCTCATTTAGCTTATTCAGCACAACTTCTCTTTGCAGATTTATACGTCCTATGCAATTTTTAATCCGAATTGATTCCCGTTGTGAAATTATCAGATTATACATTGACTCTTCAGTTTTTCTGAAAGCTTCGTCCTCTTCTGCAAGACATTTTTCTTCTGAAGGCTTATAATTTCCATCTCTATAGTCAATCACTTTTCCCAAATTCAGACTATATGCATTGTTTTCTGCCAAAGAAAGCCCATAACGTTCACGAATAGCTTCCACTGCATATTTCTTCTGTTCATCTATATCATTTATCAGACTTTTCTTTTCCCTCCAATATGCAGACTCAAACACATTGTGTACAAGGCATACAGGCACTAAATTATTTTTCTTTTTCAGCAATTCAAAAAACTCTGATGATACTTTGGATATTGCAGAATTGGAACTCTGCACAAAAACAATTAAATCGGCCCGTTCGGCAATTGTTTTATAAGTCGGTGTATCCAGATTAACATTTGCCCCGTCAAATCCAGCCATATCCACAAGAAAAACATTATTCTTCAACAAACCACCACCTTTTGTTTTAATTGAAGTCATTAAAATCTGATCTTGTTTCACTGAGGTCATCGCCAGTTTGACATAACGATCTATATTTGCTTTTGTAAGTTCCGTCGTTTGTTTTTTTACCCCTTTTATTTCATCACTTTCTATAAGTCCATTCAGACAATCAAGTATAGAGTCCATCTGCTCCGCCTTTTTTTCCGTATCTTCCGTTTGATATACAGTCAAACTCCTTTCTGATTCATCCGCATAAATAAGTGATGGTCTTACTGTACATTCAAGAAAATCCGTCGGACTGACATAAGTCCGTGCAATCAAATTAACAAAGGTTGATTTACCCGACTTAACCGGTCCAACAACAATAACAACAAACGAAGGACTTAAATATTCCCGACTTCTATTCTGCAATTTTTTCAAATTAAGCCATAAATCCTGAAACTCCTCAGACTTCGGAATTTCAAGATTACATGAATCCAGAATTTGGTTTATTTCATGCATCAATCCATCAGCATATAATTTCAAATCTTGCTCTTTCCGCATCATACAACATTCACCATTTACCGTAACTACACGACAATAAAAAACAAGTACTATTTATTAAAAAATTTCATCTATTATAAACATTATAAACTTTATAATCTTAATAATTATCGAGAGCAACAATAGCCCTATCCCAATACATATACCTAAAAAAAGCAATACCGGAAGGCTATTACTAAATTTCTTACCCCATCCACTTTTACCTCCACCCGGTATATTCGGAATTTTATTTCCGGAAGAAAAAGATTTATCACTTGTTTTAAAATTTTTTCCCATGCTGTTATTTATCTACATTTAACAATGGCTTTTAATAATATTTCCCCTTTATACTCCACTCCATTACGTATAATATCCGTAATCGGAGTACCGTTCTCTACAGGTGTATACGGAGATACTGTATGACAATTGCGATCAAAAAGCGTCATATCCTTTTTTAACCGATAATCTTCCATTATTTCCATCAGTCTACTGTCAATCATATCCAGAATCTGTATGGAATTGTCATCAGTCATTCTCTTTTGATAAGTTTCCAGTTCAATAACCAGTCTGGACATTTCCTTGAGCAGTTTACTTATTTCCTGTCCATCATTATTATCAAGCGGTTGTTGGTCTTTAAATGCATTTTTCTTTATGTCCTCAGCTGGTGAATTAGCCCCTTTATCAATCAGTCTGGCATCTTCTTTCTTTTTTATAGCCGATTCCACACTTGAGCTTAAAGACTCATACCCATAAGTACCTGATGGAGGATATTCATTAAACGGAATATCATTTTTCACAGTTGTCTTTTGTATATCCTCCGTATTGTCTTCCAGCAAAGAAGAAAGCTGTAACAATACATTACGCAATTTTTGTCTGATATTCATATCCATTCATTATATTGCTTTTAAATAATTTCTTTTTGCACATAAGGCTACAATTTGTCTTACACTATTAGGTGCAGAACTTACCGACACATAAGACCAGTATTTTAATCTGGCAACAGCCTCTCTTTCTACAATCTTCCCAACAATCACCTGATTTAATTCCTGAATCTCTTCTTCTTTAAAAAGATGACTGTTCATGTTCATCAATTGCAAGGCCGTATAGTTATCATTCTCTTCCTTTAGTTCTTCCAGCATACTTTCAACCTCAATGATAAAATCATCAATCTGTTTCTTCGATTCTTTTAAAGAAAGAGTTGTAGGCAGATACTTTTCTATCAGCTCTTCAAAAATTTTTCTATATGCTTTATCAATCTTCAGACACTCTGATTTACATTTTTCTCTTATATCTGAAGCTTCTTCCATTGAAAGAAACACTTCATCATAACATAAGTCAAGCAGCATTTTCTTTACAACAGCCAATATTTTACTAGCCCTCAACAACTTACTTCTAGAAAAAAAATGATTTAATACCAACTCCTTCAAAGGCTCTATTCCCGAAAGCTTTCTAATATATTCCAATGACTGATGCACATCCTCACTATAATACAATTCTTTCAGTATGACAGAAAAAACTCTCCATGGATAATCTTCCTGAAGAGATTTCACATTCAGCAGTTCTTTCAGTATACTTATACGCTCATCCAACGTTATTGCACAACCATTGACAGTTTCTTTAAGATATGCCTTATTTGAACTTATCAGGTAGTCAAAAATCTTTGTATTAGAAACTTTTTCTCTAAACAGCCTTTGAATTTTGAATGCAGTTTCCTCCGATGGAATATTTTTATATATTCCCGCAGAAACAGGAAGAACCTTAAACAGTTCACGCTGAAAATCGGCTGTAAAATGCTCCGTTATGGAAGGGTCAAACAGGATAGCATCATTCTTATCAACCTTCGACAGGACTCCTATTCCGTTTAGTGCAGTCAGCCCCCTTCCATTATCATACAATGATAAAAGAAAATCCTTGTCTATTTCTTCCGGAACTACATTAAACAGATACAACACAGCATCCGCGCTATTTGACAGACTGATTGTATCTTGCTTATGTCTTTCACGCAACTGAAAATAAGCATCCGTATGCACCTGATGTGCGTCATCATCATCTCCCACCACGGCCCCTATCCCCGGTGTATCTACCAATGTTACCATATCAAGCATAGGATTATCTTCCAGATAAAAAATAAGTTTGTCAATCTTTGCGGTCTTTGCCAAAGTATCTTCATCCGTTCCTTGCAAAGACTCCAAAAAAGACTTTGGCATCCATTCTTTTCTTCCGTCCATCCATTGACACAGCACTGGCTTTTCTTTTATCGGCGGTGTTCCTCTTTTGAAAACATTGATAGTAGCAGTTGTTTCGGTCGTACCTGTCATTGCCAGATCTACTCCCAAAAGAGCATTAATGAGGTAACTTTTACCAGCCTTTACCTTTCCAGCAACAGCCAGGACACAAGGTTCGTTCATTTCATTCTGCAAATGTTCTATCTGAACAGCATATTTACTTTTCCACTCGCTTTCATTTATAAAAATCCGCAATTTATCCAAAAGGGTTTCCAGTCTGCTTATTATCCCGTTTTCCAAGACAATCATAACAATTCATTTTTAAGCCATCTCACAATTTCCTCTATTCTTTCCATTATCTCCGCATTCTGCTTGCAGTCATCCGTTTCAGACAAGATCTGCAGATCCTCTAAGATTTTGTTTTTCAGTTCGTCTGAAAGAACATTCTTTTCAGAATCTTCATCATTATTCTGAAATATTTCAATTGGAGTCAAGTCTGAATTTTCCTGTTCAGGCATCAATTCTTCCTCTGTTTCTACGGTTTTCTCCTCCTGCTCTTTCTGAGTCATATCCTCTTCTCCCCATGAATCTCCCCAATCCAAAAGCAAATTACTCTCTTTGCCATTATCAATTTCTGCACCTTCTTTCGCTTCAAAATTCATGGAAGAAGTACAATTTTTCGTCACATCATCAACATTGTCGTAAACCTTCTTCAATGTTTCCAGATCCTTATCATCCATTCCGGAAATTTCCTCTTTCCTGATACCCAAACGAACCTTTATTTTGGAAATAAATCCTTTACCCCTATCCTTGCTATGTTCGGATAATGTCTTATCCATACTACGTTTTTCCTTATTTCTCAACGCTAGTGTATGCACATTACTCGTCTCCCTACATGATACGTTACAAAAGCCAACATTTCCATTCTTAGCATCTGATAAAACGATATGCGCCTCATTGCTCAGATTGGTAACCATATTTGTTTTGCACTGTTTAACCGATGCAATCATCAGTCTGGAATCCTCTACAGGATGAATAACACACGAAGAATCATCATTGTTCAGCTGCAAATGAGACACAAGAGCACAATTCAATTCATCATTCCAAAAGGATTCCGTTTCCGATGGTATAACGTTCCATTGCTGATATTCCGAAGTATTCCATACCGGTACAATATATTTGTCAAACAGCCGTTTGAAAAAATCCAAAGAATAAGGAATGGAATCCACATAAATGAAATCATCCTGTTGTATCAGAATACCGACAAAACTTCTCAGCGGTCGTCCTTTACAATCATTCGCATAATCCTTATTCATATCTGTATTATTAAATCCTATTCCCCAAAGAATTTTATCATTCAGAAACAAATAAGCATACCTCAATCCTTCCGTTTTATCTTCCGAATCAATATCATTTATCACCATTTTTACAAATTTCTCCACCTTTTCCAATTCCTTATCTGCAAAATTTGGAGAACAAATAGTACGAAAATCCTTTTCTAAAGTTCGTCCATATATATATACCTGATATTCCATATGCTAAAAATCTACTGGTTTACCTTCAAAAAATATCTTACAAACCTTAAACATCGAAGACATTGATTTCAGGGACGCTTCTATATCAGCTATTTGCGTCAGAATATTCTTTTCCTCTTCATCCAGTGAGGAAAGATTTTTCTGTATCATCTTACTTCTATCCCCATTCAATATTTTGCTCCAGAAACTCTGCTCGCCAGCTGTTTCCAGACTAGCCCTATATTGACTTCTGTTTATTCTTATATCATTCAATTTTCCTTGAATCTCAGCTGCCTTTTCCTTGAGTACCGATGCTACAAAAAACATTACAGGAATATGGATATTTTTGGGAGCAACTTCACCTATAATATCTCTGGGATTTTCCGTTTTTTCAAAACGTCCCAATGTTACAGGAACAATGCCAAACATCCATCCAGAGCCTTCAGTATACAATGAATTAAAATAATTCTTTATAAGATCCAACAATTTCCCCTGCTCATCCTTTGTATACAAATCTGCTTTTGTCAATGCAAATATTATAGGAATACGGCGCGTGTTTTCCACTTCAAAACGCTTAATCAAACTATTAAGTATTTTCAATTCCAACGTTTTTCTCATATTCCCCTCTAATATTTCCTTCACAGTATCGGCTCCTATGGTAATAATCAGGCATGAACTTTCTTTCAAACGCTGCAGAAATTCTTTCTTATCACTTTCATCACTTCTACTGGTAAGCACTCCTCCCCTATAATCACACCATGAAAAGTTCATAATAGGTTTCGTAGCATACTGTACAAAAAAGTCATAATTGGTTGTTTCCATAGTACCCGGAGGCCATTTACCCTCGAAAGCAATACTAGACCATCCGTTCATTAAATCCAAATCAACATCCGGATCTTCAGCTGTAAAAGAAAAACCATTATGAGTCAGTTGCATATAATCATACATCGCATAGACAAAACAAGTCTTTCCCGATCCAGACATTCCTACCATGGTTATAACGTTTGATTCCATAATTAAAAGATATAAATAGATTTTCCGTTATTTTCGTTCATAAATTTATTAAGATTTGCCAGATTTTCTTGCAACACATTCAACTGAGAGACAAGCGATTCCTTTTCACTTTCTGTAAAAAATTCCTTTATATCTCCCCATAAAGAGCGATTCTTTGCATTTTGCTTATAATCTTCTATCAATTTGCGGCTATACGGCAGCAAACCATGCAAAACAGAAAAAAGTAAAGGAAAATGCACATTGAAAATATGTTCCTTATTGATTTCCACTATCGTTAACATACCCACAACATTTTTACTTTCTCTGATATCATTAAAAAGAGTATCATTAATATAATTCAATCCTGGAGTATCGAGTAAATCTACATTTGGAAACATATCCCCCTTCGTTATTACAAATGATATGGGAAAGTACTCATCTTCTTCCATTCTCACCTCACACATAACCCTTCTTATAAGCGATATCAATCGTTTATAGTGCATCATGTTTTTTCCTGCATCCTGTACCAACACTTCCGAGTCCAGAAAAACCACCAAAGCATCACTATTAGCTATTTTATCTTTTAACAATCTGGCATCTTCAGAAGTAACAGATGATTCCATCAAGGCTCCTCCACGATAGTCAAACCAATTAAATGGGATTTTATTATCTTCTCTTATCAGATTAAAAAAATATTCCTGTTTGACCATTGTTGCAGGAGGATATTTCCCTGCAGAGATATCATGGGCTATTTTTTCCAAATCTTTCTCCTGTGTATCAAAACTCTTACACAACAGTCCAAAATCAGAATTCGTTTTATAGTTATATCTGTAATATTCCGCAAAATTACAATCTATGTTATATCCCACTTTTCCAGTCTTCATTACGGCATAAAGGCCGGCCATAAATGTTGTTTTTCCGGCTCCAGAATGCCCTAGCATCAGTATATCCATATTTCTAATACTTATTTTTTAACTAAAAATATCTAATATTCCATCATTTTTATCGGGTGGCACAACTATTACACCCCCCTCTTTTTTTTCATTCTCATCATATTTTTCATTTGCTACCTTTTGGGTATTCTTCTTTGTATCCGTATTATCTTTTAGGGTTTCAGACGTTTCATTTCTTTGCTCCTCTTTATTCATTTCATACACCAATGCCCCCATAGCAACAGCAATGTCCTTTTCTCCTCCACGCACAATCGTAGCATCGCTCAACAGGTTCAGTTGTTCCTCAAGTAATACCAGATTAGAACTTCCTCCAATCATGACAATACGGTTCAGAGGGTAATTACGTTCCCTCACACTGCTAATTACTTCTTTGGCAACATGAACAGCATTGTCTACAACAGGAGAAATCAATTCATTAAAACGTTGCCTTGTCAATGACAGTTTATACATTTCAACCTTTCCCTTATTTATAAGCAATGTTCCGGTAGCATATTCATCTTCTTTTCCTGAAAAACGTTCTTTCAATCGTCTGCATGCCAACATGATTCCAGGGTCATTCACCCCATTTTCACTTATATCGATTCCCTTATCCTTATTAATTATCTTTCTGAAATATTCATAAATTACATTATCAATATCCCGTCCGCCACAATGACTATTTCCCTTTGGAGGCACAGCAAGTTTAAAATGTTTGCCTTTTTTTATGGCATAAGCCACATCTACGGTACCACCACCAAAATCGAATATCAGTATGCCATCCCTTTCATTTACCTCATGAATAGCTCCATGTCCATATGCCGCAGCTTCCGGCTCCGGCAAACAAGATTCAACCTTCAAACCTACATTTTCCAAAGCGTTACTCATCAAATCAATTTTTTCTTTCGAAAAATCAACCGGATAAGTAAAAACTACCGAATCAATTTTGTAGTTTCTTCCACAATGTTCAGAAGCCCGTTCCACCATGTACTGAACATAAATTTCCAGCAATTGCCTGTGAGTAAATTTTTTATCCCCCAGGAATTCAACTTGTCGGGGATCCATTATTCTTTTTAAACTGGGAATATAATTTGAAAGGAGTTCAAACCTCTGCTGTTCACTCAATCCATATGTATCCTCTATTATACCGGTAGCCTCAAATCCCTCATAGAGCTTATTATTTTGTGCAACAATCCCCGAAGGAACTTTTACCGTTGCATCCCCTTCAAAAAATACAGCTTCTACTTTTCCCGAAACAGGATTATACCATGACAGAGTACTGTTTGATGAGCCAAAATCCAATCCTATTGTAGCCATTTTCAATTTTTATCCATTGATTTTAAAAGAGTATGTATCTCCTTTAATTTTATCATATTCTTTTCCCACATTGAAAGCATATAGCGTAAAGCCGGTACTAAATCTTTATCTTGCGGTGCTTCATCAATCGTTTTCTTCAGCGCATCCAACTCTTTCAGATGCTTTTCATACGTATTTACAATAGCCTCCTGTGCATTAGTCCTCAGCACTGAAATAAATCCCTGATATTGTGACTTATATTGTTCATTAACAATAGATATCTCTGTCAGTTGTCCTTTTACCTGATTAATGATATTCCCTACGGTAGTCTTCAGATTAGCTTGACTCTTTAACAAGTCAGCAGCTTTCGTATCATCACTTGTTTTTAAAGCAGCCCACAACAAAGCCCCCACGCTGGCCACTCCCATCAGAGGAGCCCATATAGGAGCCAAAACTGTTGCTACCGAAACGGAAGCCATCGCAGCCAGATTCAAGACAGAAGCCACTCCTCCCACAGCGAAGCTGGCAGTCAGTCCATTTGAACGAATTGTTTGAAAGCATCCGACATGGAAGAATGATGTATCATACTTTCGTCTGTTCCTATTTTTGCATCAATCACCGTCTTTATATGAGAAGCTGTCTGACAATCCTCTTCATACTGTCTGAGAACATCCGATATCCGCACATTTACCAACTTACAAAGCCCATCCCATTCCGCTTGCAGATCATCTATCAAGCGCTGTGGCATGGTTTCAGCATACGAAGCAATGTTATCAGAATTACAAGCATCAATTTCTGCATAATATTTATTGGCAATCTCTCCTTTGACATTAAATACCCGTGCAAATTCATAATCAACAGACTGAATAATCTTTTCAATTTCCCCTGTTATATATTTTCTTCTGTTTTCTCCCATTTTAGAAGAAAATTCTTCATAAGCTTTTTTATATTCAGCTATCAGTGTCTCACGCTTCTGTCCGTTTGTCTCCGCTATATTCAGTCTTCCCTTCAATGCTGTCTCTATTGTCTGATAATAGTTCAAAGCTTCATTATATGCAATGGAAGCCCGATAATATCCCTGAGTAAGAAAAACAAGATGCAAAATTTCTTTCTTTACTTCCTCAAAGCATGAATCTTCATAATAAAATTCACTCAACTCTTTCTCTTGTGCAGCCTGCATAAGTGAGGTGCTCGACATTTTCAGAATCTGAATATTCCGGTAGAGTTTTCCTTTGATTTTCTCGTTCAGTATACTTGTATTGCGCTTGATACTTTCATTTAAAGCAATCTCATTATTTTCATCTATTTTTGTACACACAAACATTATATTCGGTGTAATACCAACTATTTCATTCAGGAAATTCGTTTCTATAGCTTCCAATGGAGTCGGATTCAACACAAACAGTACAGCATCTGCATATTTAATATACTGTTTGGTTATCTGTGTATGAAAAGGATAAGTGGAACCAATTCCCGGAGTATCAATGATAGATACCCCTTCAGGCAAGAATTCTACATTTGTATTTACCTGTATATATGCTATCTGTTTTCCATCAGTATCCCCTCCTTCCGCATTCACTGTAGCCTGTGAACCATACAATGCAAGTTCTTCTTTTTCAATTTTCTTTGAATCACCGTTATCATACATCACAAAAAATGAATCTTCCGGAGCCTTTGATATTTTAAATACTCTTGAAGTAGCTACCTCTGTACATACCGGCAATAAATCCTTTCCTATCAAAGCATTGATAAGTGAACTCTTTCCATATTTTACCTTTCCACATATAACCAGATTAAAATCTTCTTTTTTCAAAAGATTCTGAGCCAGATAAAAAGCTTCATCCGGTACAGCCAACTCTGCTTTTGGATATTTTTTCACGAACGAATCCATCGTTTGTAATATATCCAATATGCTTTTTCTCAAATCTTTCACATCCATAACTTAATATATTTTCTTGATTTTTCCGTATAACATTTCCATATTACAGCTCAGAATCATCATCATCATCATCGTCATCATCATCGTCGTCATTGTCATTAAAATGACTATCTTTCTCATCAACAGTTTCTTCATCAATATCCAAATCTGAGGCATTATCCTGCATACCATTCTTGACATCCGGGGTTTTCAGATCTTCATCTTTCTGTTCTTCATTTGAAAATAAGTCCCTCAAGGCTTCCCATGCCTTTTGAAATTCCGATTTATTTTCCTCTTCTCCAGCTACATCTGCCATCGCTGCATATGCGTGCTTAAATTCCCGATAATCAACATTTCCTACATTATTCAAATGTCCTTCTGCATATCTCGGTTCATACCCATAGGGCATATTATATGCTTCAGGTGGAAGAGCTATGCTGTTATCCTGAACAAATCTGTTCAGTTCGAATTCTGTTACAAAGTTTGATGGTTCCATCATTTCTGTATGGCTATTATACTGATAAGGGGCCGGTTGTGTTGTTGCTACCATTTGACAGTCCGAATCTTTCCATGCATCCATAAATTCATCCAGCGGATATTCCACTCGCAGATGTCCTGCTCCCGTATCAGTAACTACCACCTTCACATCTTCCGGATTGTCCGGATTAACTTCAACCCCTGCCACTATCAGTGCATGATCTGCCTGTGAATCTCCGTGAATCAAATCGTCAAACCATTCTTTTGATTTTTCGCCAAATGTCTGAGCCCATAATTCTCCGGAATCTACTCCTACAATTACCCGATGACCTTGTGACAATTCATTCACCAAATCATAAATTGTATTTCCCTTGGTCACATTACAATCCACTCCGCAGACTTCCAACAGTTTCCCCATTGCAGCCGGATCCGTTCCCTCTTCCGGTGAGTACCATCCTTGCTGTTCTGCAAACTCCGCCAGTTTCTGTTCGGGAACAAATATTCCATAATCTCTCAACACAATTTCCTGACAGCGTATGGCACACGTAGAATCTGTTCCCTGCCAAATAGCTTCAACCAACTGATTTTTATTTCCTTCTGCAGCATCTCCAAAAATTCTGATAGCAGCATCTTTTCCAGTATTTTCACTCATAATATTTGCTGATAAATATAATTGTTCTTCAAATTCATGATCATTATCCAAATCTACATTCTCATTCATGGCATAAAAAGTATTTTCCACAAATGGAATTTCAAAATCATCATAATCAACCCCCAACACTTCATCTTCCCAGTCATGTGCTTCCAGTTCATCATCAATCAGCCCATTTACAAACCTATTTAAAGCCGGATTCTCTTCAATTGCTTTCTCCACAAAAGAAGCTTCTTCCTGTGCAAGGTTTCCTTCCAAATAAGCTCCAATCATCTCTTCCGAAACAGGAAGGTCGTTTTTTGCATCTGATGCATTCCATTTATCAATCATATCAATCCCTCCTTTCTCAAAATGGCACGAAACTGAACTTTAGCCAGACGATGCTTATTATAAAAATTATCCATTGACATCGCCAGTATTTGTGCAGTTTCCTCATTTGATTTTTCTTCCAGATAACGCAAACGGATAATTTCACGATAACGTTTATTCGACATCATCTGCAATATTTTCTGTACATCATCCATATCCAATGATTGAAATTCTAAATTAAAAGATAAATCCTGTATCTCATTTCTATCACCAGGCTCCATAAAATCCATTTTATATTTTCCTCTGACAGCGTATAACTGATGGCAATAATGTTCTGCAACAATTTTCAACCACATTGTTAAAGAACATCTGAATCCGAAATCAGCCAGTTTACATTTCCCTGTGTCCGGTAGAGGACTCATTACATATAAATATATTTCATTTATGAATTCAACGCAGCTTTCGCAATCTGTATAATATTTCATATATAAAGAATGAAAAAGCGGATAGCATTTTTTATAGAAATAGAAATAAGTAACATCTTTGTTTTTTTGTAATAAGAATGTTACAATTTCCTGATCTGTCATTTCTTCTATGTACATCACCCTTTTTTAAATAATCCCATTATGTGTTTTACGAGTATTTAATTAAGCAAAAATATATTTTGGAATGTAAATCTATATTTTTTTAGACACACAACAAATTTTACTTTTTCAAAAAGATATCATTTATCTTTTTTTATACCAATTATTACATTTTAATCGTCAATATACTTCTCCATATACTTTAAAATAATATCATACCGGACAAACGCAGTTTTCACATCAAATCAAAAAACAACCGGACAGGCTGAATGATGATAAGACAGCCTGTCCGGTTTATTTTACAAAAATATGAATAAACCCACATTGCAATAAATACTTATAAAAAGTAAAAAAACATTCAGTAATTCCAATGAAAATTTATAAATTTGCAATGTGTAATAAAAATTCAGTCTAAGGATAGCAATCCTGCTTATTTGAAACAATACACATTGTTTACAACTTAATACAGAATACTATCAAAACAAAAAAAATTTCCGACAATTAAATGAAAACATCATCCTGAACATGAAAATATTATACCACATATTCATTTTAATGTTTATAATTGGAGCAAAAACAGTTTACTCCCAAACATTACCCGAACAATTCAAAGAAAAGGTCATATCACAAACCAAATGGATTGATGGAAGTCATCAAATAAACTATGACGGAAACACTTTTACCGTTAATATTGCCAATAAAAAATTAACATCTCTACGTGCTTCTATATTTCATGACAATATGTGCGGAAATATAAACCGCAATATTTTAAATTATATTGAAGAAGCATATGCTAACTATTTATTAAATGCAAATGATTCCAGATTCAATGACTTCTATTTCAAAAAAGGTTCCTGGAAGAATCTTAAAACATTTAATAAAAACACATCTTTTACTTTATCCAACAACAACTCTCAATCATACACTGCAACGTGGAATACAAACGACAGCATTGTTATCTTAACATTTCCTGTCGGCTATGATAAAACCAACAAAGGAACAAGAAGCGAAATAGAAAACAGATATATAGACGGACTTAAACATTTTATTGTAAAAGCCCCCAGACATATTCCACACACGACCATCTCAGACTTAAAACAAACCAAAGACAGTATTTACGTACTTCCCGGAAATACCTATGTAATAAATAGTGTCAGCAATGATTCATACTTCACTATAAATAAAAAGAAGAATCAGACAGAATTGATTATGGATGCCATGAATCCTGTTCCAACCATAGCAAATATGATTGTTATAGGAAATGGTTTTGAAGGAAATCTGGAATTAAAAATTTCCAAACATGAATATGGAAAGTCGGAAATCATAAACATTCCGCTGGAAGCATTTATTCAATATAACATTACGAACGGATGCGATGTATTCTGGGGATTAGACAGCTTCAATTCCAATATGTTAAAAGGCACAATCTTCTGCTACAATTCCAATGAAGGATACGATCACATAATCAGGATAGAAGTAAATACGTCCCAACTGGGAAGCAACAAACTTACAATAAAAGGTTATGCAAGTTTATTTGTCCCCACAAATAATATTCAAAACTTATTCCAGGATAAAAAATGAAAAAGATAAAAATTAATAAACTGCTTATATGGAGTATTTTACTTCTCACGCAACAGATGTTTGCTCAGGAAAAAGATGTAAAGGCTCTCATTCGGGATATAAAACTGAATGAAAACTACATCTATGGTGAAGGAACTGATATTGACAAGAATATCGCATACGACATTGCTTTGCAGGAAATAACAAACAACATCAATGAGTTGCGTCTTTCATCCAATAAAGAACCGATTACCACAAAAACAATTGTTGCCTTGTTGTCACAATACAGTTATAACCGAGGAGAGGCAGAATTGGTGTTTGTATATATCCCGATATCCCAAATAATAAATCTGAAACCGAAAGAGAATCCGAAAATCGACCTTCATACAGACAAAAAAACTACGGTAACCGAAACAAAGGAGACACAGCAGGATACATCACCGGCCCCGTCACTGAATATAGCATCTTCTACGTTCGACAGACGCACATCCGGACAAGATATGCTTACCTATATATTAGCTCCCACTCAAACAACCGATTTGATTAAATGTCTTGAACGTTTTCAGTCTGAAGGCAAGATTTCTCAAATTAAAAATGCACGCAGTTTTGATGAAATTCCCACCGATGCCCATGTTGTAGCATACAATCGTGAGCATGCGGTAATAGCTGTTTTTTCACCGGAAAATAACGGAGAACGGATTAACTATAAAAACCAACAAAAAGAAAAAATAACAAATTATCGCGGATGCGGATTTTTCTGGTTTAAATAAAAAATCACTAACTATATGAAAAAAATTCTTCTTTTCGTCATCATGTCTCTGACATTGCTTTCTGCAAAAGCCGATATAACCTTCAAATTTGGAGGTGGTATCTATAATTCCTCCCTAAAAGCAAAAATGGAACATAACATATCCGTCTTATTGACAGAAATACATAAGGCCGGACAAAGCAACAGACCCTTAAACCTGTCGGCAGTAAGTATGGAACAGACTGCCAAAAATCGCCTTAATGCGTTATGGGAAATGCTCCCTTTCATTTGCGAAGATCAGGAAAATGTATCAAGATGCCTCAATGATTATCAGGGATATCAGGTGCGTGGAATAAATATAACCATGAAACCAAAAGACAACACATACAGCCAGTCCATTCATAGAGAACTGACAATCAGCCTGAACAAACAGGGAATTATCACTGGAGTAAGACCTGCATACGAAAATCAGGAAGATGTTCAAAAGATTTTGGGTACAGGTACCGATGTGGCAGACTTGACAAAACGGCGTGAAATACTCAAATGGGTTGAAGATTTCCGATGCTATTACAATGAAAAAAACATCAATGCACTACGACAGATATATAGCGATGATGCATTGATTATCACAGGCAGTGTGACCTTAAGCAAACATACCGGAGATTATGGGAATCAGCTTTCTTCCAATGTAAAATACACCGTCCAGAGTAAGACTGAATATATCAACAAGCTTTCAAGAATTTTCAATACCAGTAAATATATCAATGTAAAATTCGATAATATATCGGTTATCAAACATGGTGCAAAACCCAATATATACGGTGTCACATTGAAACAGAACTGGAATACTTCCGGATACAGTGACGAAGGATGGCTTTTCCTTCTTTGGGATTTCAATGATCCGGAAAGACCACAGATTCATGTCCGTACATGGCAACCGGATCAGATAGTTCAAGAACATGGAGTCTTCACCCTCGATGATTTTTTTATTCCATAAATATCCCAAACAAAAATGAAAACACTGATAGCTTTATTTTTTATTCTTGCAGCAATCAACTTAAATGCACAGGAACTGGTTATTTTTAAATGTGAACCTGCTCCTACTGACATCACGGCAAGAACGTCTCCCAGAAAAGATTTAAACGGGGAGTTATGCTGCCTTATTAAAGTGTCTTCACCTGCCAATATATCAAAAGTACAAGGAAATATCATCGGTGATATTATCAGGAACGGACAGGAAAACTGGATATACTGCTCTCCCGGAACCAATCGGATACAGTTGCTTTTTGATCAATATAACAATATTGATATCATTTTTTCCGAGTATGGAATAAATAATCTGGAAAGCGGTTCCGTGATTGAAGTACAGCTGGTAGACATCATACAAACTGACGAGCAATTATCTTTACTTACGGGAGTCAAACTGTATCAGGCCAAACGGTATGTACCGGCATTAAAAATTTTAAAACCTTTGGCCGAACGTGGAAATGACAATGCCCAACTTCTGTTGGCAGCCTACTATCTGGAAGAAATCAAAGATAAAGCAACCGGATATGCCTGGCTTGAAAAAAGTGCACAGACACATACAAAGTCAAAAAACATTTATGGAGCTATTTTAATCAAAGAAGGAAATCCCGACAAAGGTATTTCATTAATTACCGAAGCTGCTGACAGTGGAGACACTGAGGCTATTGAATTACTGATTAACTTGTACAACGGGAGTACATTTGATGGGAAATACAAGAATCCTGCAAAAGCTTATAAATATGGTTATAAGCTGGCATCCAAAGGAGACAAAAATGCCCAACATTTTATAGCCTGTTGTTTATTTAGCGGAACTGGAACAGAAAAAAACGAAGCCGAAGCTGTTCATTGGTTTACCTCTGCAGCCCAACAAGGGCATAAAGATGCCCAAAGACTGCTGGGAGCAATTCTAATTAACGGCTGTAATGGCCAGGCCAAAGATATTGAAGCGGCAAAAAGATGGCTCAATATGGCGGCAGCACAAGGAGATGAAGAAGCAAAATCATTATTGAAAGAAATAAATTAACAATCCTATAAAAACATTGCTCAAACCGAGATAAAAAAATGTGCAACAAATATCTACTACTCGTTTTAGTGTTTCTCATAACAGGAAATATACTACTTTCCCAAAACATTAAAATTGACAAATTTTACACAGACCCGTTCGATATCAGCGCCAGTACCAATACGCGCAAGGATTTGAACGGAAAGAATTGTGCACTTCTTAAAATCCAGTTTGTGGGAAACATCACAGATATTGAAGGGTATGTAATCGGAGAGCCCATCAAACAATCAAATGCTGTCAAAAGAAATATCCTTTTACAACGCAATTAAAAATCTGACAAGAACTTATACACAGAATATTCTAAACAGTTATTCAGCAGAAGATATTCTTTCTGACATATCTTCCACATTGTTACCGTATCTTATAACAGACTTTTGTATCGACTGGAGCTTCAACACCAATAAACGCGACGAAACAACAATTTCTCCATTTATTGAAATACTATATAATCAATCCTCTATAAAAGAAATAAAAGAATAAACCTAATATATGAAACGTATTTATCTGCTATTTTATTTTTGCATAATTGCATTATGTTCTGCCGCTCAGACATTCACCGTAAAGTCTATCAGACAGGAAACTTTTGACTTATCGGCCACCTCTTCTCCCCGATACGATCTTAACGGGAAAAAATGCGGACTTGTAAAAGTCCAGTGTGTACTCGACGGTTTATCCTTCAAAGGCAATATCATAGACGATGTCATCCATAAAGATGGCGAATATTGGGTATACATGACAGAAGGTTCCAAACAACTTTCCGTCCATCACTCCCTGGTACTACCCATCAATATCCATTTTTCAGATTCCATCAGTCACATATCAGGCGGTAACACCTATCGTATTACCTTATCTATTCCCAACGAACTATACGCATCGATAATAAACAATACGACAACATCCGAACCCACTACTCCACAAACTTCCCCGGTTCCCGTTTCCGGCAAGCCCTACAACAATTCAACCATCAATGGAACTGTTGTTGATGAAAAAGGAGAACCAATGATTGGATGCAGTATTCTGATTAAGGATACGTCTAATGGAACAATTAGCGATCTTGATGGCAAATTCACCCTCAACGATGTTAAAGAGGGTCAGACAATAACCGTAAGCTTTATAGGAATGAAAACAAAAGAAATCACTTTTACCGGTAAGATTCCAGAAACTCTGAATGTCATTCTTAAAGAGGGAAGAGGTAAAGAAAAAGAAGATTTCTTTTACGACCCGAACGATACTTCAACTTATTTCACCCTTAAAGGCGAAAAATTGCCACAGCGTCCTACCAAAAAAGGTACATATCTGAGGGTTGTAAACGGAGTTCCAGAAAGATTCACAATAGACTGACAGAATCCCAACCTATCTTCATATAAAACAATTAAACCGGACAAGAATTGGATATTTATCGCATCTTGTCCGGTTTTAACATATCATACCGATTGTTATGCAAACATGTATCGGGGAGTCAGAAAAGCCATTGCGGCTATTCCCATTGTTTTAAAAAAACTCCTTTCATGTTTATTAGAACTTTAAATATTTTCATCTACCTTTTATCTTCTTTATACCCATTCTTCTTAGCCTGTTCATACCAATAATCAGCAGTTTGCTGATTTTTTTCAACTCCTATGCCTTCTTCATAGCATACGGCAATATTATGCTGCGCTTTATTATATCCCCCTTTAGCAGCTGTTTCAAACAATCTTGCCGCTTCCTTATAGTCTTTCTCTACTCCATCTCCAAAATAATACATCAATCCCAGATTATAGGCAGCTATCATATCTCCTTTTTGGAATGCATTTTGAAAACACAGCCTAGCCTGTTCATAATCCACTTTCGTTCCCCATCCATTTTCATAACACAATCCCAGCAGAGTCATACTATCCAAATCACCGGCCTCTGAAGCTTTTTTTAACCAGAAAAATGCCTTTTCATCATCCTGCGTTTTTAAATAATAAGCTCCCAAGCCAGCCATACCCAGTTCATCTCCCTTTTCAGCTGCCTTCGTATACCATTTTACTGCCTCCTGACAGTCAACCTTCAATCCTCCCAAACCATTTTCATACCAGCATCCCAACATTGTTTGCGCATCCGTACTTCCATTTTCCGCGGCTTTCTTATACCATATCAGTGCTTCTTCCATATTTATCTCTACACCTTCTCCAAACTGATAGGCATATCCCACATTATACTGTGCTCTCAGCTCACCTTTTTCCGCAGCACTTTTATAAAGCGAGAAAGCCTTCACGTAATCCTTTTCTACTCCGTTTCCAAAATAATAGCATGAAGCCAAATCGAATTTACACTCCGGCAATCCATATAAAAAAGCTCCTCTTTCATAACATTCCACTGCTTTTGCATAATTTTGCTCTACGCCTATTCCAAAATAATAGCAATCTCCCAATCCATTGATTGCCATCAGCTCACTTGCATCGACCGTAGCCTTCTGATAATATTCAAAAGCCTTTTTCTCATCTTTTTCCACACCTTCTCCCCAACGGTAGCAATAGGCCATTTGCGCCATAGCCATCGTATTTCCCTGTGCGACAGCTTTATTAAAATAAGTCACGGCCTTTTCAATATTTTCTTCCACAAATTTTCCGAAAAAATAAAGATTACCCAAACTGCATTGTGCATCCGCACTTCCACTATCGGCTCCTTTTGTAAGCCAGAAAACCGCCTTTCCTACATCTTTTGCGGTTCCGTTTCCATACAGATAGCAGTTTCCCAGGCGGTAACACCCATCCGGATAATTCATATTGGCAGCACGCCGATAAAGCTCAAAAGCCTGTTTGGCATCGCGTTTTACCCCTCTTCCAAACTCATAACATTCCCCTTTGGCAATCAGCTGTTCAGGATTATTCATATCCTGCATTTCAGTCACATCCGTCTTCACCTCATCGGGTCGGCTCAAGATAAGCATATACGTACATTTTGACTCCAGCTTATCAATTCCATAGTCGGCAAACCTGACATGCAACGGAAGGTATGATTTGGAAACAATTCTCAATTCCTTTGATCCCTGTGTCATAAATACCCATTTTTCCGTCCCCCTGTTAATCAGATTTCCCACATAATTCCCTTCCACACGGGTTATGTCATCCACCAGCCATATTTTTATCAGTGCACACGGCACCTCGTTCAAGTCCTTTACATTCTGAATACTTGCAGTCAGGTCATTAAGTGACAAAGAAAAGTCGTCAACAGTAAGCTTTTGCGCTTTTACATTTCCCAAAAACAGGCATACTAAACAAATTATCCATATACGATTCATACTCATTCCAACTTAATAAATAAAAAGTCATTTGCAGCACATTTCAAGGCATGACAGTCTGTAACAGATTACCATCAGCATCATATAATTTTCCAATAACCAGCTGCCCGTTTTCGTAAGTTCCTTCCAGTCTGTATCCCTTTTTCATCTCCACTCCGGCCAGGCTATAATTGCGCGTAAAGCGCATTACCCCTTTACCATGGGGTTTTTCACCTTTTACCTCACCATTCCACACACCATAATCAAGTGTCAGTCTTGAAACCGTCACCCCGCCATTTTCCTCTTGTTTAAATGGCTGCACGGCTGTTTGAGTCTGATGTCCCGGTATTTCTTCCGCTGCTTCCGGTTTCACCATCCCGTCAGTTTCTGCATTTCCACTGCTTACAGGCTCCTGCACATCCTGTCCACCAGATTCTTCTTCATGAACAGTCTCTATTTTATTTTCTTCATTTACATTTTCCTGCGAGACCGTTTCCGCCGGTGCCTTGTCATCCTTTCCCATATAAAAGACCACCCCTGCCACAATCACAATACATCCCAGCGCAATAGCAGCCTTTTTCAGAAAAGCCGTTTTATCTTCCAGCCACGCATTCGCTCCCCGCTTCTTCATCATTGTCAGCAGCAAGGTATCATTGCCGTCATTTACAGCATCCCAGTCCATTCCCAGTTGTTCTGCAAAATCCACGACCGATGCAGTCCGTTCGTTCTTATTCTGCTTCAAAGCATTTATCAAAGCATTCTTCATACTCTCCGATACCGTTTCGGGCAATGCGTTCAATATCCTTTCACGAGTAAGTTCAGCGGCAATCACCGGTTCTTTTCCCGTCAGCATAAACAGAATTGTAGCAGCCAGCGCATACACATCCGTCTGCGGAGTAAAAGTAGCTACTCCCCCCTCCTGATACTGCTCGTTAGGAGCATATCCCGGGCTACATGCCAGCATTCTTATCTTTGACGTTGCGTTACCCTTTTCATCATAATGTTTAGACAATCCGAAATCAATCAATACCGGCCGAATCCGGTCACTGTCTTCCACCGGATGCAACAGGATATTATCCGGCTTTATATCCAGATGGGTAATACGATGGGTGTGCAGCAATGCCACCGCCTTGAATACCGGCAACAATATTGTTTTTATTTTCTGCTCATCCAATGGTTCTTCCAGCCGTTTCACATAAGTCCTCAAGTCTTTGCCCGACACATACTCCATTACATAATACGCCGTGTTGTTTGCCTTGAACACCTCATTGATTCCCACTATATTCGGATGCAGAATCTTTTCGTTTTTCAGGCGTTCTGCCTCTGCCACAAAGCTCTTCAGCCCTGTTTCCACCTCTTCCTTCACCGGATTGGAGTAACACATCTGTTCCCCGTTTCTTTCGCAAAGATTTGGCATAAAAAACTCCTTTATGGCATAATTCTGTCTGATATTCCCATTATAGCACCAGGCACGATAAGTAATGCCAAACCCACCGGTTCCCAGCACTTTATCTATAATATATTTTTTGTTACCTTTCAGTATCGTCTTCTCTGGCAGAGCATGGCGTATTGCTTTCTGTTCCATATTATTTAAATAATTTCTTTAAAAAATCAACAAATCTTGTTTTCAATGAATCATCCTTCACCGGTTCTACTTCCGTAATGACAGAATGAACAGGGCTGTAATCATTCTATTTTCATTTTCCGTTAGCCTGAAAGAAAGCAATCTTATCCAAATCGATAATCAGCATCTCATCGCGCGTATTTAAACAAAATTTAGCCATAACCGTATTTTTAATGTATTAAAGTACTATACAAAAATAAAAAACTTATTTATTGCACCCCCGTCATTTTGTAACCTAAAATCTTCATTTAACTTTCAGATACAAAATTTAGCTTTATTTTTGAAAGCTAGCTTTCAAGTTTGCACAGTACGGCCATCATGGTTTCAAATTCTTGGAACATACAAAAAAACGGTTTACATTCGTGACATGATTTTACTTAACAACTAAATACTATGGTTAAAAACAAAGTAATTGAAAGAGAGGGAGATTTCATAACCATACTCTCAAACAAATGGGACAAAAACCCTGCAGTAATACCATTCGGTAAAGTATATGAACTCATCACTTCCGACAAGTTCCGGGAGATGACCGAAAAGTACCGCTTCAACCTTGAAAACGGATTCCAGAACGATGCCCGCAAAATCAAGGACTACTCGTCCGCCATCATTCCCAGCACACTGTGCAAAGACGGCCACCAGCGCAACAACGTAACCGCCTATACCGGTATCCTGATGGCCGACGTGGACGATGTTCCGTCCGAACAGCTGGACGGAATGCTGCAGAAGCTCCGCGCCGACAGCCATGTGCTGCTCTGCCATACCACCATCTCACGCGGCCTGCGCATCTTCTTCCGCAGCACCAACCGTGACATCAGCCTGCACAAAAAAGCCTTCGAACAGGGAAACCTCTATTTTGCGGAACTGCTCGGCGTACCTACCGACATGAAATGCAGCAATCCCACGCGTCTGGCCTACCTGTGTCACGACCCCGAAGCCTGGTACAACCCCGATGCCGAACCCTTCGAATTCAAGGCACCGGCAAAGGAGACCAAAAAAGGACGTCCCCGCAAGTTCTCGGCCGAGAAAGCCTTCCGTGCAGCCGAAGCCCGTCTGGCCCAAGGTGAGCTGCGATACGAACCGGGCCACTACAACGAATACGTCTCACAGCTCCTCTACCGCCTGAACCGCTACGGAGTGACCGAAGAAGAAGCACTCCGCCTCGTAACCGACAGGTTTACCGATTATGACAGCAACCAGCTCGCCAGCATCGTCCGCTCGGTATATGCCCACACCGAAGAGTTCGGCACCGAAACACTCTCCGACGGCCCGCATGCCGACCGCCATCTGCAATGCAGCATCCAGCAGATGAAAGACTTTGTCAACTCCACCTACGAGATGCGCTACAACATTGTGAAGCAACGGCTCGAATACCGCCCGGCCAACGAAGACACCTCCTTTCTGCCCGTCGACGACAATACGGCCAACACCCTGTGGATACGCTTCCTCGAATCAGGACACTACTGCTCGTTCACCCGCCTTCAGGCCCTTATCCGGTCAGAGTTCGTACCCCTCTACAACCCCTTCCTCGAATACTTTGACCGCCTTGCCCCGTGGGACGGCACCGACTACATCCATAACGTGAGCAACTCCATCGATGCCGAAGACCAGGCACTGTTCAACCGCCTGTTCAAGAAATGGTTTGTCAGCATGGTAGCCAGCATTCTCAATCCCCGGTTCGTGAATCACAACATCCTCACCTTCATCGGGCGCCAGCGCATCTACAAGACCACGTTCTTCAGCAACCTCCTTCCGCCCGAACTGAGCAGCTACTTCATGCTGAAGGTCGACAGCAGCCACATCAGCAAGGACGACCTCCTCTCCATTGGCGAGATGGCACTGATCTGCATCGAAGAGACCGACACGATGAGCCCCGCCGAGCTGAACCGGCTGAAAGCCCTCACCTCCGCTCCCGACATCAAGGAACGCCTGCCCTACGCGCGCTACAAGACCGAGATACCCCATCAGGCCTCGTTC
>OBKR01001010.1_pt1 | contig 26777 bp, 33 predicted proteins | sample 1518991 | NCBI WGS metagenome assembly OBKR01 (sample SAMEA2452117, study PRJEB22498) | human gut metagenome | biome: human feces; feature: human gut; material: feces | place: Australia | collected 2012
AGCGATATTGCAAATCGTTTCGTCAGAGCGTTTTTCGAGGATAAGATCACGGCAATGAAATGGCTGTTCTTTGCGCGTGATGTTCGTGGAGGTCTTGGTGAACGCCGTTTGTTCCGCATTGTGTTTCAGCGCATGGCTGAGGAAAATCCGGAATACATCATTCCGCTGCTTCCTCTCGTTCCTGAGTATGGACGCTATGATGACCTGTGGTGTTTGTTTGATACAAAGCTTGCACCTAATGTACTGAACATCATTGCGCAGCAGCTCCGCGAGGACATTCAGAACTTGAGTGATGGCAATGGTATTTCTCTTCTCGCAAAGTGGCTTCCGTCTGCGAATGCTCATTCCGCTGACGCAAAGCGTTATGCTAAGCAGATTTACAAGTTTATGGGCATTTCTGAGCGCGACTACCGTAAGGTGCTGTCCAAGCTGCGTTCTAAGCTGGATATCGTGGAGAAGAAAATGTCCGAAAAGCGTTGGGATGAGATTGCGTATGAAGCTGTCCCGTCTCGTGCAAATCTGATTTACAACTCTGCGTTCCTTCGTAACGACGAAGATCGTCGCCGTGATTTCCTATCCCGTTTGGAAAAGGGCGAAACGAAAATCAATGCGTCTACGCTTTTCCCGCATGACATTGTTGCAAAGTATAGCGATGGTTGGCGTGGTCTGAAGCCTACGGATAAGACGCTTGAAGCTCTTTGGAACGCGCTTCCCGATACCGTAAACGGATGCGGCAATACAATTGTTGTTGCGGATGGCAGCGGCAGTATGACCGTGAATGTTGGCGGCGGCAATGTTACTGCGCTGGCTGTGGCAAACGCGCTTGCAATTTATTTCGCAGAGCGTTCCTCTGGTCAGTTCAAGGATAATTACATTACATTTTCTGAGCGTCCTCAGCTCGTCGATTTGAGTAAGGGTAAGAATCTCCGTGAGAAGATTCAGATTGCGCTTAAACACAGCGAGGTAGCAAACACAAATATCGAAGCGGTGTTTGATCTTATCCTGACTACGGCAAAGAAAAACAATATGGAACAGAGCGACCTTCCCGCAAACATCCTTATTATCTCCGATATGGAGTTTGACTACTGCGCAACATCGAATGGCGGAAGCCGATATACTCGTGGTAGTGTTGATTCTCGTCTGTTTGACAAGATTGCAAAGCGCTACGAGGACGCTGGGTATAAGTTACCAAGGCTTGTGTTCTGGAATGTGAATAGCCGCACGAATACTATTCCTATTAAGGAAAACGAGATGGGAGTTGCGCTTGTAAGCGGTTTTAGCCCGAACATCGCAAAGATGGTGATGAGCGGTCAAACCGATCCGTATGAGTGCTTGCTTGAAACGCTGAACTCTGATCGTTATAAGCCTATCGGTGACGCTCTGGAAAATCAGTAAAACTCCAACCCAAAAGTAAGCAAACCACGAAATAAGTGGGTAGTTAAGTAGGGCGGCGGACACCCGCCGCCCTATCATTATATCCGGAGGTTCGTTTATGGACTTGGTTACAAAATATATTATGACGCATTCTGATGGTCGCAGTCATCCTATTTGCGGTTCTGCTATTGCTGCTGCATTTTGTGTGTCGAGCGTTGAAGTGAGACGGCTTGTAAACGCCGCTCGTACAAATGGTGATCCGATTTGTTCCAGTGGGCGTGGATACTACATTGCAAAGGACAAAGATGAAATCCAGAAGACAATCGAGTCTCTACAAGGTCGCATCGCTGGCATGAGTAACGCTGTGTCCGGACTGCAGCAGTATATGGAAGGAGCGCTCTAATGCCAGATGTTGTTATGACGAATCATAGCGTGAAGCGAACAAAAGAAAGAATCGGACTAAGCAAGAAAATTGCCGATAAGAATGCGCAGAGAGCGCTTGAATACGGTATTACACACTCTGAGGCAAAGGGTGGTTTATGTCGGTATCTTGATAAGCTGTATCTGTCGAATGGTAATGCAAATAATGTTCGTGTTTATCACAGATATGTATATCTCTTTCGTGGGAACACGCTTTTGACAATCATTCCATTACCAAACAAATTCTATGCTCTGGCGGACAAACTTCAAAAACAGAAAGGCGAAGTAGAATGAGGATCGTAAAAACACATACCGGAAAAATTTATGTTGATAAGGATAAGAAACTGGAGTTTTTAACGGTTGGCGACTATGGCAAGGAAAACAATATTAAAGCAAGTTTTCTTGGTTTGAACAAAGAAATCAATGGTGTTCGACATCATGCGGTTGACCTGGCGGATAAGTGGGTTGCTACTATCAGCACTCAGAAAGGTTGCCCGATGAATTGTCAGTTTTGTGATTGTCCGAAGTATGGATTTCACGGAAATGTATCTCGTGAAGAACTGGTTTATGAAATTGAGACAATTCTTGCAAACGAACGAGTAACACATACTAATCGTTTCAATGTTCACTTTGCTCGTATGGGTGAACCTACATTCAACGATGCCGTTCTTCCGTTTGCTGAATTTGATTTGAAGTCGCTGGTGAATCGGTTCATTACGGCAGACACAATTCATCCTGTTGTTTCAACTATGCTTCCGAAAGTAAATGCCAATTTGAAGTCATTCATCATGGAATGGTGTCGCATCAAGAACAGTGTGTACAGTGGAGAAGCTGGTCTGCAATTTAGCATCAACTCGACTGATCAGGCGCAGCGTAATGAACAGTTCAACGGAAAGAGCTTATCATTATCAGAAATTTCAAGTCTCGCATCTAAGCTTCCTATGCCAGTCGGTAGAAAATACACATTGAATTTTGCGGTAACGGCTGACACGATTTTGGATGCGGTGGAGCTTGGAAAGTTGTTCGATAAGGAAAAGTTTATCGTAAAAATTACGCCGATTCACCAGACAAATGCAGCCATTAAGAATGGATTTGATGTGACCACGGAATATACCGACTACGATGTTTACCGCAAGTTTGAAGATCCGCTTGTTGCTGCTGGATGGGATGTCATTGTGTTCGTGCCGAGCGAGGAAGAAGATAGCGACCGTATTACTTGCGGAAATGCCTTAATTTCAGATAAGTGAGGTGCAGGATGTACAAGCACTACGAAAATATTACAAGAGAAGTTTTGGATACGATAAAGGCTGGAGATTTGGTTAGAGTAAACGATTGGACGTGTCCAATGCTTGTGAAAGCAGTATCTAAGAATTTCTTTGTAATGACTTGTAAGAAAGAAAAAGATACATATTACTCTGTGTGTTCAAAACTGCCGTGGAACGGTATTCGTCACAACGCTATGGTTGGCGGCATGTTCCATTGTGGATGTGATGATTGGATTTTCGGGACACCTCTTGGAATTAGACACGAAAACATCTACCAGTTTAATGATCCGGAGTTAAATAGATTGTATCTACAAGAGTTTGAGGATGGTAAAACGCACATTTCTGAACGAAATGGAGTTGCTATCTATGACTTGTATGTAGAGCGCTGTGATGACTAAGGAGGTTATGCAAGATGGTGGTAAGCCTACGCGAGATTGTGATGTCACATGAAAAGATTTATTCGCTGCTCTATTCTCCGTGTAAAATCGAGAGTGACCCGATTGAAAAGCAGATTGTAGAAATTAGTACGAAGTCTCTGCGTTGGTCGGATGATGGGACAATGTTTGTCTATGTTTGGGGTTCGCCTGGGCCGGACTTTAACAGATATTCTGCACAGACATACGGAAAAGGCTGGGCATTTACAAAACAAGAAATCATTGATGCCTGGGAGAACGAGAATAGGAAGTAGTAAATCAATCCTATGTACAGTTCATTTCTTAAAATAATTCACTGAAAAACACAGAGTTTTTCGTTGCAAGCAAGCGCAACTAACGATTGGAGTGTAATTTGCCATGCCCATTAAAACACATGAATCACAGCGAAGAATGGCTGAAATGCAGCACATGAGAGACTGCGGATTTACTTTGCAGCAAATCGGAGATCAATACGGAATAAGCCGAGAGCGAGTTCGTCAGATTGTAAATAACATTCACAAGAAAAAGCGTACTTGTGGTGTGAAAAATATCTGCTATCCAAATTTCAAAAAATGGGCGCTTGATAATGGGTATTCCACTTTAACAAAGCTGGCTAATGATATGGATATGTGTTCATCTCTTGTTAGAAGTCTTCTGATTAAGGGTGAATCCCCTACAAAGCGCTCAATTAGGAAGATAACTGAATTCACTGGAATGTCTGCGGATGAAGTGTTTTATCTACCAGATGTTGCAGCATAAAGAGCTGTAATCTCAACAAAGCCTTGGAGACCAAGTGGTTGTTTGTGTACTCGGTGTAACGCTGAGTTAGATAGAGAGTTCAATACTCTTTGGCGATTCAAAGGCAACGCGATATCAGAATCAAATGATTTTCTTGTTATCCAAATGAATCGCAGAACTTAGTAAGCAAATTGTTATTACGATGGGTAGTTATAACGAAAGAGGTGTGTTTGCATGAGCGGTCTTGGTGAGGCTGTGATGATAACATGGGCTGAATATGGTCTGAAAATCGAAAATACGAGCGAAACAACAGAGTCGCTTGTGATTTATGTCTCTGTTCCAGAGCATAGCTACAAAAGAAATGCAAAAGGCTCTGAAATGGCTGCTATGGATCTCGCAAAACGATTTAAGACCGTAATGACAGAGATGGGCGTTAAGCGTTTGACCGTTAAAGCCCGCGTTCGTGCTGGTGAATACTGGACGAAAGAAATGGCTGATAGCGCCAATATCGAGATGCGAAAAAACATCTATGGAAGTCAATATTAAGGAGGGTGTAATAGGTGATTAAGAAGGTTGATCGGAAAAATCGGTTTGTAGCGATGTTTAATCCTACGACTGGCTTTTATGCTCGTAGCGGTGTGATTGATGAGAATGGTCATGACACCGGCGTAGATCCGTTTATGACAGCGTTCCCAGAGCTGATTGATGTCGGCGTGATGGGGCATTGTGTTCACGGAGCAAGCGGTCTTTGCTTTAAGTCTGGCGTTCAGTGCTATCAGAACGGATTAAAAACCAAAGAGCCAAATATGACGCTTGAAAATTTCAAACGCATTGTTGACGAATGTAATGGTAAAACATTTCAGCTCGCGCTTGGCGGTCGTGGTGATGTTGACCAGCACGAAAATTTTGCTGAGATTTTGCAGTATTGTAGGGAAAACAATATCGTGCCGAATTTCACTTCTTCTGGGCTTGGCTTTACAGATGAGATTGTAGATCTGTGTAGAAGATACTGTGGTGCAGTAGCAATCTCCTGGTATCGTCAGAAACATACATACCGTGCGATTCAGATGCTTTTGGATGCTGGCGTAAAAACGAACATTCATTATGTTCTTGGAAACAATTCTGTTTTTGTTGTTCGCACCGGCAAAAATGCCGACAAAAAGCTATATTTGAAGAAGCAATTATGCGGCTAAAAAATAATGGTTTTCCTGCTGGCATTAACGCAGTGATTTTCCTTCTTCACAAACCCGTTGGACTCGGAAGCGAAGAGAATGTTTTGCAGATGGATAACCCGCTCGTAAGACAGTTCTTTGAGATCGTGGATACACAGAAATTCAATTTCAAAATTGGCTTCGACTCATGTTCTATTCCAGCCGTTTTGAATCTGACTCACAATATTGACCACGATAGTATTGATACTTGCGAGGGCGGCAGATGGAGCATGTATATTACAAGCGATATGAAAGCTTTGCCTTGTAGCTTCGATAATCAAGAGCTGCGTTGGGCGTTTGATATTAGCAATGCAAGTATCGAAGAAGCTTGGAATAGTCAGCAGTTTGAAAGTTTCAGAAGCCATTTCAGAAATTCTTGCCCGAATTGTCAGTGTCAACACGCTTGTATGGGCGGTTGTCCGATTCGTCCGCAAGTAGTTTTGTGCGATAAGGTAGAAAAGGAGCTGTATTAAATGAGAGATCCGAAGCGAATCCGAAATTTCTGCAATGAGCTTGCAGATTTATGGGAGAGCAAATGTCCAGATTTGAGATTTGGTCAGATAATGGCTTATGTTTCAAGCAAATGCGGAGATCCATTTTATACGGAAGATGAAGAGCTGATGAATCAGCTAAAGAAAATATTTGAACGAGGTACAATATGAAAAATAAAACTACATGGATTATCGTTGGCATTGTCCTTGCCGTCATCATTCTGATTGTCGGCATTTTTGCCGGTGCGAACAACAAAGCTATATTTTTGGAAGAGCAGATTAACGGCGCTCAGGCCAATATCAATGTTGCCGAAAAACGCCGCGTTGATCTGGTTTATAACCTCGTGGATGCAGTGCAGGCATATCAGGATTATGAGGGCAAAACGCTTGAGGCCATTACCGCTGCCAGATCCAGTGTGAGTAATGGCGATATTGATGAGGCTAAGGTGTCTATCAATGCCGTGGCAGAAGCGTATCCGGAGCTGAAAGCAAATGAAAATTATCAACAGCTTATGAATGAGCTTGCTATGACAGAAAACCAGATCGCACAGTATCGCAATAATTATAATGAGCAAGTTCGAGCATATAACAAGATGATTCGTTCTTTCCCAAACAATGTTATCCTGAGTATTCTTGGATATGAACGAATTGAAACGATCTATACCGATTATGGTGCGCCGGTCGATGCACCGCAGAATCTCTTTAATAATGGTAATTAAAAAACGAGAACTGCTTTTCAGCGTAATTATTGTCTGCGTCCTACTTTGCCTTGGTCTATTTATAAGTGGAAAGATTTCATATGGCGCGGCGCAGACAGCGGAGAAGTATGCAACCGCAACGATTATTGAGGATCATTCACAATTCCGGTACGGTATGAATACTGACTTCGGCAATGTGTTGCTGTATGGAGAGCTGAGTACGGATTCGCCTGTGACTTTCGATGAGATTGGTAATGGTTATATTTACATTGAGAAAGTTCGTGAGGATTACACAAGACATACCAGAACCGTTACAAAGAAAGACAGCAATGGCAATACATACACAGAAACAGAGGTCTACTACTCATGGGACTATGTTTCCAGTGAACATCTTGCTACGGATACGATTGTGTTTTTGGGTGAACCATTTTCATATGGCACAATTTCTTTGCCAGTGCGACGTCTGAACTTAGCTGATGCAGGTGTTGAAAAGCAGCGATGGAACTATATTTATAAGAACAGCGATACAAGGTACTATTACAATGTAACAGATGTATCTCTTGTCGGGACTGTCTTTGCTACATTGAGTGATGGGACAATAAAGAACGCTTCTTCTCTATACGAAAATGACACTCCGGTGGAAGTGATTGAATCTGTACAACAGTCAGAAACGCTTTATTTGATTTTCTTTTGGCTGGCTTGGGTTGTTTTTATGGCCGGCTGTGTTTATGGATTTTTGTATTTAGAGAATCGTTGGCTCGATTGAACGTCTGGAGGACAATGACATGAACCTATATGCTGTTTTTGCAGATTATAGAAAGAACAACGAGCATAGATATCCGTATTATGTTCGTGCAAATTCTATTCGTGAGGCTCGAACAAAATTTCAAGACAAAATATCTTGGCTTACGATATTAAAGATCGAGCCTGTAACGGATAAGGAGCTGTGTCATAAGGTTTTCAGCAATCCATTGGGGTACATTTTCTTTTGATTTGTTTTGGAGGGGCAAAATGATTATTGAAGACAAACGATACGAGATTGATGAAGTCTTTCGTATGATCGGAGAAGAGTATTTATCTCTTGACACAGATAAAGGGAAGAAAAACTCAGATATCGTAGTGGACGGGTTTCGCGTTCATCCGATTTCTCTCCGTTATATGACTTTCTATCAGAAAGGTACTGCATGTGCATATTGCGGAAAAGTCGGAACGCATTTTAAGCTTTGTGGCGATCCAGATTCGCAGCGTAGACATTTCAACTTGTTTGCAGATGACGGCTCTCTGATTACGAAGGATCATATTGTTCCGAAAAGTAAAGGCGGAAAAGACTGTGTTTCTAACATGCAGCCGATGTGCAAGGCGTGTAATGAAGAGAAAGGTAACTATCATCCTGAAATTAAAGTTGATTACATCGCAGCATTCAATCAGAGAACGGGTAACACTTCCCTTTTTAGAACAATTAACAAAGCAGCATACCATGTTATTTCTGCGCATTTGCGTCCACCCAAGAAAGACAAGGATCTTATCATTAACACCTCGATCAATGCGGTACTTGCAATTCAGAACGCTATCAAAACTGGCTGTTCGTATTGCGGATACACATGGTCTATTGAGCAACGGTAAGGAGCTTGTTAAATAATATCAAGGAGTGAAATTATGAAAGTTAGGCGCGATTTTGTGACAAACAGTAGCTCCAGCAGTTTTATTATCGCTTTTGCGGATAAGGCTGATGGTCTACAACAGATTGATGATCTCAGACATAGATACGGCTCTGATTATGTCGATCAGCTTTTGACGGACTTCTCAAACAGCGAACCGATTTCTCATGACAAAATCAGAGAGCGTTTTGAGGATGAGTTTGAGTGCGAAGCAAGTTACATTCTCAATTATGGTAGTGATGGTTGGTGGTCTGACGATAAACCGACCTTTAGAAAAAAGTGGGAGGACGCTCATCCTGGCGCAACTGGCGCTGATTACTATAATTCTCCGGAACGGAAAGCTACTATCAAAGAGTATGTGGAAAATGCTTTCAAGAAGTTGTTTAACGACATTGATTCTTCTCCATATTTGGTTGAGCTTGAATATGAAGACCATACGGATGTTGGCAGTGCGTTAGAACATGACATTCTTCCAAACTGCGATTTTACGGTGCGCAGATTCAGTCATCATTAAAAGGAGGATACGATTTGAAGTTTCGCAAAGATTTTGTAACCAATTCCAGTAGTTCCAGTTATACATGTGATATCTGCGGTGCAACGGAATCTGGTTGGGATATAAGTTTAGAAGAAGCCGGCATGGTTGAATGCGTAAATGGGCATACAATCTGCAATGATGAGTTACTTGAGATTCCGCGCAAAGAACTGATTAAAAAGATTTTGGAGTCAGGCTACGAAAAAGAAAGTGAAGAAGAGCTGAATGGTCAGTACGACGATGATTCACTTCTCGATATCTTCTGGGATCAGGCAGACAATCGTTATGCTGCTCCGGAAGAGTTTTGTCCGATTTGCCAGTTTATCGAGTATTCGCAGTACGACCTTGGAAAGTATCTCGAAAAAGAATACAAGGTTTCCCGCAGTGATGTATTTGCAAAGGTAAAAGCAGTGAATAAGCGTCGCAAGAAGCTGTACGATAGCGAATATGTGACAGATGTATGTAAGCAGTTCGACCTTAATCCTGTCGATATTGTAGCTGGCCTGAAGAAGAGATTTGTTACCTACCGTGCATTCAGCGATTATATTCTGAGGTAATTGAAATGAAAATTAGAGAAGACTTTGTAACGAATAGTAGTAGCTCAAGCTATGTTATCGCCTATAAAGCATCTCCAAACTTCGACGAAGAGACTATTCGGCGTTATCCAATTCTGAAAGGGTTTACCACCGCTTTAGAGAGTGTTTTGCTTGCCGCAAATGATTATGGCGACACGACAGAGGGTGAACAGATTAAAACTGTTGAGGAACTGGATAAATATTTTGTCGGATGCTATGGATATGGGGAGATCAATACGCTTCCCCGCATCTTGGATGATGACCATTATCTAAAAGAGCATTATGATAAGTGTTCTAAGCTGTTAAACGATGGTTATAACATCGTTTTCAAGCAGGTTGATTATAATGATAGCACTTTTGATTCTATCATTCGTAACCTGGCAAACACAGATGGCATTGTTCAGATTATTGCTGATGAATAATTGGAGGTGAATTATGTACGCAGCATATGTAACTCGTATTAAGAATTTGCGCAAACATTCAAACGCGGATCGACTTCTCTGCGGTGAATGTTTTGGCAATACGGTAATTGTGGGCTTGGATACAAAGCCAGAAGAGCTTGGTGTTTATTTCCCCGTAGATGGCAAGCTTGGAACTGAGTATGCGGTGAAGAATGACCTGCTTCGGCGTAAGGATGAAAACGGTAAGCCGGCTGGTGGTTATCTCGATCCTGAAAAGCGCAATATTAAGGCGTTGAAGCTTCGTGGCGAAAAGAGCGATGGCTTGTTTATGCCGTTGTCCAGTTTGAACGGGTTTACGGATATTGCAAAGCTCCGTGAGGGCGATGTAATTACCATTTTGAATGGTGTCACAATTTGTGAGAAGTATATCCCACGTCGTAAGAAGAGTACCATTATGGTTGGGGGGGGTAGGACTCGTAAGCATCACGATCCTATTGCCCCGCTCTTTGCGGAACATGCTGACACGGAACAGCTTGCATATAACCTCAGCGCATTTCACCAAGGCGATCTTGTTGAGATTACTTTGAAAATGCACGGTACATCTCAGCGAACCGGATATCTGCCAACGCTTAAAGGATATAAGAGGACATTGCTTGATAAACTCCTACATCGCGTTGGTTCTCCGATTTATAATTGGGGATATGTAACTGGCACTCGTCGTGTTGTTCTGGATGATTTTGACGGCGGCTTCTATGGCAGCAATGCTTTCCGTGAACAGCATAGCAAGGTTTTTGAAGGTAAGCTTCATAAGGGCGAAACCGTGTACTATGAAGTCGTTGGCTTTACGCAAGACAAGCAGCCTATTATGGCATCTTGCGACAATAAAAAAGTCGGTGATAAGGAATTTGTTAAACAATACGGAGAAAAGACAGTGTTTAGCTATGGTTGCTATCCGGACGGTGTAAATGAAGTAACAAATCCGAAAATTACATACGCAACAGTAATGATTGGCGATACCTCTTTTACAGCAAATGAGATTACGGAATATGAATCTGCTCCGCAGTCTGATTTTTATGTGTATCGAATGACGATGACAAATGAGGATGGCGATGTTGTCGAATACACACCTGACTTTATGCGTTATCGTTGTGAGCAGATGGGTGTTAAGTGCGTTCCGCTATTCGCTCGATTCATCATTCCGGATTACATCCAGCTTCCTGATGCTGTTGGATCTCCGATGGCTGTCAATGCTGGCGAATATGTCAAGGAGATTGCCGAAAACTTCTATGATGGTGCAGACCCGATTGGTAAGTCGCATGTCCGAGAGGGCGTTGTTTGCCGTATCGTAAACCGCCCAAAGTTTACAGCATATAAGCACAAGAATTTTGCATTCAAGGTACTTGAGGGAATTGTAAAGGATATTGCGTCTGCTCCGGACATGGAAGAAGCGCAGGATGAGACAAGCGCCGCGTAACGACATTACGCATCTTATCCATCAATGCTGAACGGTGTGCTGGAATATGCACGAATTTGTAGTTCCAGCACACTGCAGGCATATTGCCAGAGATTGTATTTTGAAAGAGAGGTGCTGTGATGAGTGACAGAGTAAAGATTATGAAACGGCTTTCTGAACACCTCGAAGCAGTAAGAGACAAACACCCTGAGTGGGTTGGTATTTTTCTTCAAGGTTCACAAAACTACAACTTAGACTATGAGGGAAGCGATATTGATTCCAAGCTGATTGTCCTCCCTTCGTTTGAAGATTTTGTTTTGAACAAAAGACCATATAGTTACACACACATCATGGAAAACGATGAACATGTAGATGTTAAGGATATTCGTCTGATGCTCGATTGCTTCAAAAAGCAGAATGTAAATTTTGTTGAGATTCTTTTTACGCCGTACCGTATCTTGAATCCAAAGTACGAAGCTTTGTTCCAGCCGATTCTTGATATTGCAGAGAGAGTCGGTCGATATAACAACTATGCCGCATTGAATTGCATGGTAGGAATGGCGCTCGAAAAGCAAAAGGCATTGTGCCACCCATATCCTGCAACAAAAGACAAGATTGATAAATACGGGTTCGATAGCAAACAGTATCATCACATTGAGCGTCTTTATGAATTCATGCAGCGTTGGCTTAATGGCGAGCCATATCGTGATTGCCTCGTTTCTAAACAAGGGGAGCGTCTTAGAGAAATCAAGCTTTATATTAACTGCGATCTTACAACGGCGCAGGTCAATTCGGATAGAATCGTATTTGAGATGAAATCAATCAAGGACACTTATATGCAGCAGAATCCAGTTGTAGTAGACCGTGAGGTTGATTCGGTTTTCAATAAAGTTCTGCTTGATTTATTTAAGTTCAACTTCCAGTGCGAGCTTGGTAACGACTCGCCCAATAAAAAGGAGTAAGAATATGTCTATCTTTTTTATGATGGTAGGTCTTCCGTACAGCGGAAAATCTGTTTATGCGGAGGGGCTGCGAGAGAAGTTCGGCGCAGAGATTCATTCCAGCGATGCAATTCGAGCAGAGATTCTTGGAAATGTACAGGATCAGACAAACAATCAGATTGTTTTTGACACTCTGCACAAGCGTGTAATTTCTGATTTGTCTGCTGGTAAAAATGTAATCTACGACGCGACGAATATCAATTACAAGCGGCGTATTGATCTGCTGAATCGCTTGTCAAAGGTAAAGTGTCAGAAGGTCTGTATCGTTATGGCGACACCTTTTCACGAATGTGAAGAGCGTAGCAAGCATCGTGAGCGTGTTGTCCCACACGAGGTTCTTGTGCGTATGTATAAGAATTTCTGGATTCCATACTGGTATGAGGGGTGGGACGTAATCGAGCTTGTTTATCCAGATAATTTTGAGCCGTACAGTGTAAGTGATTTATTTAATCGTGATGGAGGACTGAATAGCTTCGAGCAGGACAATCCGCATCATATTTTCACGGTTGGACATCATTGTATTGCTACATACGGGCTGGTTTCTGATGGGAGTGCAGAGCTTCAGGAGGCTGCTCTTCTTCATGATATCGGTAAGCCTTTCACAAAAAGCTTTGTTAATAGTAAGGGCGAAACAACAGAGATTGCTCATTATTATGAACATCAGCATGTTTCAGCCTATGATAGCTTGTTCTACTCAAATCCAAGTTTGAATCGGCTGTATATCGCAAATATCATCCAGTGGCATATGCGTCCGTTTGAACTTGAACGAGATTCCCATTCTGGCAAAGCACAGAAGCGGTTCAAAAAGCTTGTTGGCAATAAGCTTTATTCAGATGTGATGAAACTTCACGCCGCTGATATCGAAGCAAAAGGAACTTGATAAACAATATAAAGTGGGTGTTTGGCATTTACAGTAAAGAAGATTTAGATGTGATGCAGTCATGGGATTTGCAGCGAAAAATTCAAGTAACTACAACTCGTATCATTGAGTGGTATGAGTATTTCGGCGGAAATGTTTATGTTGCATTTTCTGGCGGTAAAGATAGTACGGTTTTGCTTGATATCGTTCGCCGTATTTATCCAGATGTACCGGCTGTATTTTGTGATACTGGCTTGGAGTTTCCAGAAATTCGAGAATTTGTTAAGCAGCATGATAATGTTGTGATTTTGCGACCTGAGATGAATTTCAGAAAGGTTATCGAAACATACGGATATCCAGTTGTCTCAAAGAGAGTTGCCGACACCGTAGAATATGGCAGTAAGCCAGGTTCTTATCGGTGGAAAGAGCTTCACGGAGAAATTATCCGTAGTAATGGCACTCCGTCGGAGTTTAATTGCGAAAAGTGGTGCTATCTTCTGGACGCTCCATTTAAGGTTTCTTCTCGTTGCTGCAATATTATGAAGAAGAAACCGCTGAAGAAGTATTTCAAAGAGACTGGTCGCGTTCCCATTATTGCAACTATGGCAGACGAGAGCCGATCTCGTAGATCTGCATGGATGAGACAAGGCTGTAATGCTTTTAGTAAGAAATCTCCAAGTTCTCAGCCGATGTCTTTCTGGACAGAAAATGATGTTCTTGAGTATTTGCACACCTACAATATTCCCTACGCCTCCGTTTATGGCGAGATTATACCTTGCGGGGGGGGTGGACAACGACAGGTGAAAGAAGAACTGGTTGTGTCTTTTGCGCATTTGGCGCTCATCTGGAGAAGTCTCCAAACCGTTTCCAGCGATTAAAGGAAACGTATCCTAAGCTATGGGAATATTGTATGAAGCCTTGGAGCGAACATGGCTTAGGTATGCGAACAGTATTAGAGTTCATTGGTATTCCGTGTGAATAGAAAGTGAGTTTTTGTAATGCAACCAATTTTCAAAGAATACGCTCATTTCTTACATGATAATGGGTGTGATATATCTTGGTTTCAAGAAAGGACATATTGGTTGGATCACAACATTGTAAAAGCGTTTACGAGGGGGGGGCAGCGGCTAATCTCGCTATATAAAATCGCTGTTTCTGACGATCTTACCGTTGCTCTTACAAAACACAAACAAAATGTTGATGGTCTGCAATTTGAATCCTGGGACGAAACTATCGCGCGTTTTAGACCGCATCTTGAAAGTATTGAGCGTGATAGCATCGCTCTTCTTCGTCAGTATGGAATTGGGACAGAGCGGAAGATAGTCAATACAAATTCTACTGGCAAGGACAGCATGGTTGTTACACATCTTGCGAAAAAAGCAGGATTAAATTTTGAAACATATTTTAATGTTACAACCTTGGATGTTGCGGAAAGTAATCGTATGGCAAAGCGAAACGGATTCAAACACATTCTGCCCAATCCGGAGTATGGTGGATTTTACAAGTACATCCAACGCTATGATGGGGGGGCAACCAAATGATACCAAGTAGATTGAATCGCTTCTGCTGTAATTATTTTAAGGAAAGCCCAACAATTGACTATTTTCCTGACGATGAGCCTCTGATTTTCTTATTTGGAATGAGGAATCAAGAATCAGTTCGCCGGTCTGGTTATAAGGACATCTGGAAAAATGAAAAGTGGGGCGAGCGCGACTGGATTGCTCTTCTTCCAATTCGTCAATGGTCTGAGTTTGATATCTGGCTTTATATTTTGTCGGAAGATATTGAAATCAACGACAAGTATAGATACGGATATGATCGCGTTGGATGTGGTATTGCTTGTCCGAATTATACAAAGTATACATGGGTTCTTGATAAATACTGGTATCCATATTTGTTTAATCGGTGGAGAAATATCTTACGGAACGACTTTATCAACAATAACAAGTGGCTCATTATGAATTGCACCGTTGATGAGTATGTAACAAAAGCATGGACTGGCGGTGTATATCGTGACGAGCCGACAGAAGAGGTTATTTCTGAATTTTCTCAGTATTCTGGGCTGGATATACCAATTGCAAGAAAGTATTTTAATCGCTATTGCGCAAATGGATGTATTAACAAGCGCCGTCAGCCTCTTCGGATCAAAGATAGAAATGCTCTTGCCATGAATATGAAAATGTTTGGAAGAAATATAAATCATTTTTTGTGCAAGAAATGCCTTATGAAAGAATTTGGTTGGAGCAAATCTCAATGGGACGAAAAAGTCAATGAATTCAAGGAACAAGGCTGTCAATTATTTTGAAAAGAAATTAGTTAAACAACTCAAAGGAGAATACAGTATATGAAGATGGACAAAGTTGCTGGCAGTGGGAATGACGAATTCTACACGCCAGAGTATGCAGTTACACCTATTGCAAAGTATCTTGCACCCCCCCGCCGTAATTTGGTGTCCGTTTGATACGGAAGACAGTTTGTTTGTGAAACATTTTAGAGCTGCTGGGTATACAGTTTTGGCAACACATATTTGTAATGGTCAGGACTTTTTTACTATGGAGACTCCAAACTGCGACTACATTATTAGCAATCCGCCATATTCCCTTAAAGGTGATGTTATTGACCGCCTGTTTGAAATCGGCAAACCGTTTGCAATGCTTGTTGGCGTTGTTGGGTTATTTGAAAGCCAACATCGGTTTAATCTTTTTAGGTCGCATGAATTTGAAATTATGTATTTGAACAAGCGCGTCTCATACTTTAAGGATTATGCAGAGCAAAAACCGTCGCTTAATCCTCCGTTTAGTAGCGTCTATATTTGTAGCAAAATGCTTCCAAGAACCATTGTATTTGAAGAAATCGACAAATAATAGGAGTTTTCAATGAAATATACTACTTCCCTTTTCTGCGAGTTCGATAAGTACGCAGCAGAAAGCTATTGTGCGGTTCATGACACATCTCCGGAGCTAAATATTGGTGATATTACAAAGGCAGATGAAAAGTCTGTACCTGATTTTAATACCATGTTTGGTGGATCTCCGTGCCAGGACTTCTCTATCGCAGGGAAACAGGGGGGGGCTGCATGGACATGTAAAAACTGCGGTCATACATATAACCCCCTTGAAGCCCATTACACAGAGCGAGACAAATGCCCGAATTGTGGTTCGACTAAGATTGAGAAAACACGCTCGTCTCTTTTGGTTGAATGGCTGCGCTTCCTTCGGGAGAAAAAGCCTCGTTTTGCTATCTATGAAAATGTCAAGAACATTGTAGGCGCTCGTTTTAGACCGACATTCGATCTATTCGTTAAAGAGCTTGAGGACTATGGTTATAATGTTCACTGGCAGGTATTAAATGCGAAAAATTATGGTATTCCTCAGAATCGAGAGCGTGTCTATTGTGTCATCATTCGTAAAGACTTGGATAACGGAAGGTTCAAATTTCCAGAGCCTATTTCGCTTAAACATACGCTTGCCGATATGTTAGAAACCGACGTCGATGAAAAATACTATCTCAGTGATGAGAAAGTGGCTGCAATGATCACCCCCCCCCCGCAGCGAATCAGTAAAACAATTCGAGTCGGAGGAAGAAACTCAGCAGACAGACAACACCAATGGGACTTGGTTGCAGAAAACGCACGGAGTTCGATTGAGTAACAAAGGCAATAAGTTTGATGGATATAGCGACATTGCCCTAACCCTTCTTGCGAGAGACTATAAGGGTTTTGGCAATCAGCAAATGACAGGAGTAATGGAAATTGACTGATAAAATTATTCAAGTTGGGAACTGGACGCAAGGTGCAAAACGCGAGAACCCGCAAAGAGGTCGAGTATACGATCCGTCAGGAATTGCACCGTCCCTCACCTGTATGGGGGGTAATCTTCAGCCGTTTATAATTGTTTGTAACGAGCATGTTGAATTAGAAAGTAGTGCTGATGAAAAGTAGCGTTTTGATTCCCGCAGCAATTCGCGGTCGTTATTCTGACAATGGTAGTATTGTGCAACGATTAGAGCTTAGGCCAGATAAATGCACGAATACGCTTACCTCTGTACAGAAAGACAATATTATAGTGGAATGCTGCATTGATATCCGTTTCTCCACTGAACGGAGTGAAGATGTGAAAGATAATAATATGCCAATCAATGTTGGAAATGTTAATCCGTCTGGGCATGGAATGAACGGTACGGTTTACGACTCGGATGGTGTTTCTCCGACATTAACGACGAATAAAGGCGAGGGCGTAAAAATCCGCATTAAATCACCTACGCCATTACACCAGACAATTATCTATGATGACTACAATAGGAGGATCAAGTCGGATCAGACTTGTATAGGAACAGTTATGCCAAATTTCAAGAATGACGCTCCTGGTAATGGGACTAAGCTGATTGAAGTAAGTCCTACACCAGAGGATAAAATCACAATGCTTGGTGGCTTGCAAAAGCATCAGACTCCGAGAGACGATGGTATCTGTCCATGCGTAAATAGCGCTGCTGGTATGGGCGGTGGGCAAACGCCCATTGCAATGCGCCAAGGTTTTCGGGTAAGAAAACTCACGCCGAAAGAGTGTTGGCGTTTGATGGGTTTTGACGATGAGGATTTTGAAAAAGCACGCGATGCTATGAACGAGAATATTTATAATGGTAACGACCGTTCCAGTTCGCAGCTCTACAAGCAGGCCGGCAACAGTATTGTCGTAGATGTTCTTCAGCATATCATGGAGAATCTATATGACGCTATGCCATATCTGTTTGACGATATGTCTGTTGGATCGTTCTTTAGTGGTATTGGTGCTTTTGAAAAGGCACTTACCCGTTTAGAGAATCACCATAGCGAATCTGACGGCGATGCTGTATCCGCAGAGCTGATGCAGATTGGTTATATCAACGATTACAATGGTGATGCAAACCGCATCTATGATGGAAACGCTGTTGCCCGCGCTTTGAAAGCGGAAGCTGGTGGGGGGGGTGCGAAGACCGGATGGTACAGCGTCAATGCTCATTCAGCGTAATTGGAAGAGTGTTACCTGACAGTGGAAAACTACACCAAAACCAAGAGGTTTATGATACAAGCTGCGATAGCGGCGGTGGGATATCCCCTACTATCAAAGCGTCACATTATAAAGATCCGCCAAAAATAAGGGTGTAAACAATGGAAAAGGTAAAAATTAGACAGGCCACAAAACAGGGTTTTATTGAGTGCGTCGTGGGGGGGGTCGATCTCTCCTATCCCAACTCAAAAACAAGGCGTGGTCGAGTGCAAGAGAGCGGAACGATTTGCCCAACAATTACAGCACAGAATACTGGAATCTGCCTTATTGAAAAAGCAGATTATTCCCGCAAATCCACTTGACAGATAGCGTCAAGCGTGTTATTATATATAGGAAATAGCCAAACAATATCGGAATGGCATGTAGCCATCCGTTTGGTTCTTTCAAAGGAATTAGCAAAATAATTTATTAAAGGAGTTCAGTTTATGGAAAAGCGAATGGTTTCTTATCCGTATCCGAATCAGAACATTGTTAGCAGCATTTTGGATGATGTGTTGCGTTCTGTCAGCGCCGCGAGCATTCCAGTAAATCGTCCTACTGCTATGACGGCGGTTCACCAGCCGGCGCAGGTCATCTTTAATCCTCCTGCCACGATTGTGTATTGGAGAGATGGTACTAAGACGGTCGTGCGCTGCGACAACGATGAGTTCTCTGAGGAATTCGGTTTTGCGATGGCTTGTATGCGCAAGATTTTCGGTACTCGAAATGCGTTTAAGGCGCAGTTCAAGAACGCATACCGTCCTTATCTGAAGAAGAAAAAGGAAAAGCATACTGATAGCTGTGAGGTCAAGCACCCCGATGCTCCTATCTCTTTGGATAAGATGCTGCGTGATTTTGCTGGAGATGACAGCGTTGGTGTCGCTATTGGATTTAAGCCCAAGGAGTAATCCTTATTTCGTATGTGTGGAGTGCGGCTGTGTGTTTCAAGAGCCAAAGCATTATATCGAAACGCATGGTCTCGACACTCCACCATATGAGCATTTTACTGTTTGTCCTCATTGCGGCGGGGCGTTTGTGGAAGCACATCGTTGTGATTGTTGCGGTGAATTTATTACCGCCGATTATGTTGTGGTTCAGGACGGAAAACGCTATTGCGAAGAGTGCTATTCTGTTCGGAATATTGAGGACGATTTAGCTGCATAAACGGAGGTTTTAATTTGATTAGCGATAAGTTGGGACAATCATTGAAAGATGAATTTCTTTCGATTTGTAAGAAAGATATTTGTCGAGACGGAATCGAAGAACTGTTAGGATGGGTAGAAGAAAGTGATTTCTTTTATGCTCCAGCAAGTACAAGATTCCACGGCAATTACAAATATGGTCTGTTAGAGCATTCTTTGAATGTTTACAAAGCCTTAAAGAAACTTGTTAAGCAACACGAAGAGGTTGAAGTATCCGATGAGACGCTTGCAATTTCTGCACTATTTCACGATATTTGCAAGGCAAACCTATATGTTGTAGGGAGTAGAAATGTCAAGGATGAGCAGACAGGTCAATGGCATAAGGAAGCAATTTATAAGCATGATGACCAGTTCCCCGTTGGTCATGGCGAAAAGTCCGTGATCATTCTGCTTCGGCATATGGCTCTCACAGACGATGAAATTTATGCGATTCGCTTTCATATGGGCGGATTTGATTCCGCCGTCAAAGGCGGAGATGGGAGTATCAGCAAAGCTTACGAACTTTGCCCGCTTGCGGTGTTACTCCATCTTGCAGATATGACCGCAAGTTATCTTATGGAGGATCATAATGCCTGATGAAGCAAATTTGAATCTGGTACAGAAACTTGCCAAGATCCGAGAAATGGTGGAGGTTCTTCGCAAGAACAAATCCGGATTTAACTACAAGTATGTTACGGAAGATGAGATTCTGGCGCATGTAGCTGCTGGCATGAAGAAATACGGTGTGTCGTTGCAGCCGAGTATTGTTCCTGGCACACTTTCTGTAACGCCTGTCAGTTACACAAAAACAAAGAATACAAAGTCTGGCGATCAGCTCAAAGAGGAAATCAACGAAACGCTTGTTCATGCAGAACTTACTTTTACTTGGGTAAACTGCGATGATGTAAATGATACTCTCGTTGTTCCGTGGGCATTGGTTGGACAGCAGGGCGACGCAAGCCAAGCTTTTGGTAGCGGCCTGACATATGCAAACCGTTATTTTATGCTGAAATTCTTCCAAATCGCAACACCGGACGATGATCCGGATAATTGGCGGAGCAAGAAGGAAGAGGCGGAACAGGAAGCTGAAATGGCTATTGTTCGTCCAATCATCACAAAGATTGACGATCATGTCAAAGCATATCTGAATGCAAATGAAAATGAAGCCGGTGCGAGAAAGGCGCTTATTGAGGTTGTTAAAAAGTATGTCAAAGATGGCAATAAGCCAACTGCCGATTATATGAATTACCTCACAGATTCTACGGTCGCAGGAGAGCTTCTTGAAGAGCTTCAAAAGCAATTTCCGGTTGGAACAAAGAAAAAGTCAGTAGCAAAGAAAGAAGGTAATGCGTAATGGGATTTCGTGAAGGTGCATTTGCTACGGTTTGGGAGATCACAAATCAAGGAGATAGCTTCTCTAAGGTAAGAGTGTCCACAAGCCGTAAAGATAAGAAGACAGATGAATATGTAACCGACTTTAACGGATTCGTCAGTCTGATTGGCGAGGCGAACAAAAAGTTAGGTCTCATTGAGCGTTCTTTGGATGAAGATGGTCGGTGCAGAATCAAGCTTGGTGCTTGTGACGTCTCTAATCGCTACGATAAGGATGCAGGCCGCGAGTTTGTAAACTATACGCTGTTCGATTTCGAGATGCCTGATGGAAGCGGATCTGATGCCGCAGAATCTCCTAAGGAAAAGAAAACTCCAAAGGGCGGGAAAAAGCAGAAAGCAAAGCCGTCTGCTCTGACCGAAGAAGAGTCTGATGAAGACGAAGAACTCCCGTTTTAAGTCGATTCGATAAATGCGGTGATGCACTATTCGATACGATTTAATCATCGAAGATATGACTTGGAGCTATTCAAGAGTAGCATCATTTGATGATTGCCCGTATAAGTGGTTTCTTTCCTATTTATATCGGGATGAAAATGGACGTTCTCTGAAAAAGAAAAGTGGCTTTTTTGCAGAATTTGGAAGCTACATGCACAAGATTTTGCAGATGTACTTGAGTGGGCTACTGGAAAAGGAGCGCTTGTCTACCTACTATGTAGCCCATTTCAAGGAGAATGTTTTTTCAAAAGCCCCAAACTCCAAGATCTATATGAACTATTTTCAGCAAGGCTTTCATTATCTTGATGACTTTTCATTTCCGTCGAGAACTATTATTGGCGTAGAAGAAAAGGTTGATTTTATGTTTGCTGGCAGAAAATTTACCGGATTCGTTGATCTCATTAGCAAAAACGGGAAGTTGATCGTAACAGACCATAAATCAAGAACTTTGAAGCCTCGCTCAAAGCGTTCAAAGCCAACGAAGCATGATGCGGAATTAGACGAATATCTACGCCAGCTATATGTCTATTCCGCAGCAGTCAAAGGAAAATATGGTCGCTACCCAGATATATTAGAGTTTAATTGTTTCCGCTCTCAAGTCATGATTCAAGAACCATTCGAGTTAAAAAGGCTTTATACGGTTGAGAATTGGGCGAGTAAAACAATAGATTCTATTGCCACCAACGATAAGTGGAACGCAAAACCAGATTATTGGAGGTGTAATTATCTATGCGACGTTTGTGACCATTGCGAATATAAAGGATTGATTTGATAGGGGTGATTCACGCTGCAAATTGATCGTGATGTAATTCTTGAAGCGAAAGAAAAACTTGGTGATGAAAACGCCAGAATTATCGCTCAGGAATTGGATATTCAAGATTTCGATGAGCAGAATTTACGGTGCTGCTGCCCATTTCACCAAGAGGATCACGCATCGTTCATATACAACCGAAAAACCTTCTCATTTCATTGCTTTGGTGCGTGTGCAAGAAATTATGATATTCTTGATGTGTTTATTTACAAGGGTATGACTTATCTTCAGGCTTGCCAAAAGCTGTTTGAACTGGCTGGCATCAGATATAGCTTTGGTGAGCTTGGAGTTCACACCAAGCACCAATATAAGTATCCGAAAGAAGTGCCGATTGGAGATAAATCGAAAATCTACGGATATTTCAAAAAGCGCTGCATTAGTCCAAGCACACTGGACTATGCAGATGTGCGACAGGATGAAGAAGGAAATATTGTTTGGAACTATTACGACACCAACGATGTCCTGACAATGGTTAAGTATCGCCCATCTCGCAAGGTGCGTAAAGGCGAAAACAAATGTTGGTGTCAAAAAGGCGCTGATACATGCAATCTACTGTTCAATATGAACCGTGTAAATGTCAATTCTCCGTTGCTGATCTGCGAAGGAGAACCTGATTGCCTGTCTGCTATTGAGGCTGGGTTTAGCAATGCCGTTTCTGTCCCGCTTGGAAGCACAAACTTTCACTGGATTGAAGAGAATTGGGATTGGCTGGAACAATTTGATAATATCATTATCTGTTCCGACAATGATGAGGCTGGCTATAAGATGCAGAAAGAGGTTGTGTATCGGCTTGGGAGCTGGAGAACACGGGTTGTTGAAGTACCGCAGATTTTTGAAACCGATGACGGTCGAAAATTTCCCGTAAACGATCTGAACGAAGCTCTTTATTATTTTGGTAAAGAGCGAGTGCTTGATTTAATCTTAAATGCTAAGGATAGCCCTGTCCCTGGTGTAATTGATTTCTCTGATATTCAGGATATTGATATCGACCAGATTGACGGTATCCGTACAGGAATTAAGACGCTTGATCGGTATTTGATGAAGATTTTCCTTGGTACATTGAATATCATCACTGGTATTAACGGTGCTGGTAAAAGCTCGTTTATCAATCAGCTCATTATTCAGTCGTTAGAGGAAGAGAAAAATGTCTTTTTGTTCTCTGGTGAGCTTCCTAACTTTCAAACTAAGAATTGGCTTAATTCTGTGATTGCAGGTCAACGATATATCGACGAAAAGCATTCCGGAGAAGCCGTTTATTATAAGGTTCAGCCAGAAGCAAAGCGCTCCATTGATAATTTTTATCGTGGCCGGCTGCATATCTACGAAGATGGGCAGCCAAATACAAAAACTGCATTGATGACAACGATTGAAGATGCAGTTCGCAAGTATGGTGTAAAGCTTGTAATTCTGGATAACCTAACCGCAATCAATTTGGAATGTAGCGATGATAACAAATATAACAAACAAAGTGAATTTGTTATGGAGCTTATTGCGTTTGCAAAGAAGTTCAATGTTGCTATTGTGCTGGTTGTTCATCCTCATAAGATTGATACCATGCGCCGCCTTACAAAGATGGATGTCCAAGGTATTTCCGCAATCATTGATCTTGCTCATCGAATCATTAGCCTGTACCGCGTACAGGAAAAGGACAAAAAGGGTGAGCCAAAGTTAAATGGTAGTGGTTGGAAAGTGCCGCCGATTAAAGATGATGTCCTTATTGACATTCTTAAAGATCGAATGCTTGGTTACGAAGGTCGTAGTATTGGTGTGTATTATGATACGCCATCCAGACGATTTTTCCTAAATGAAGAAGATCTTGATAGAAAGTATTCGTGGGACACAAAAACGCACATAGGATCTTTGCCATATCCTCCGCCTCAAATGATTGATGAGGAAGAAGAGGTGTTTGGTTCAGTTAGTTAGGAGGTGTGAGCGATTTCAGATAAAAATTATACTGCATATCATGTGCATACTGAATTATCGCTGTTAGATAGCTGTACTAATTACAAGCTGTATGTCGATAAGGCTGTTGAGCTTGGGCAGAAAGCTCTTGCTTTTACAGAGCATGGCAACATCTATCAGTGGGTAGAGAAAAAGATGTATTGCGATGACAAAGGAATTAAGTATCTGCACGGCATTGAATGTTATCTTACGGAAACGCACGAGCCGAATCCTGAAACGGGATCAAAGGTTCGTGATAACTACCATACAATTTTGATTGCAAAAAACTATGCGGGCGTTCTTGAGCTGAATAAGCTTGTAAGTGTTTCAACGACAGATTCTCACACCTACTACAAACCGCGAATTTCATTTGATGAATTTCTTGGGACTTCAAAAAACATCATCAAAATCAGCGCTTGTCTTGCTTCTCCGCTGAATAAGCTTCCGTTCTCTCATAAACGGTATATGGAGCTGGCACGGCATTATGATTATTTTGAGATCCAGCCGCATGATTTCCAAGAACAAAAGGATTTTAATTTACATCTTGCACAGCTATCCAGAGAACTTGGCAAGCCGCTGATTGCCGGCACAGATACGCACAGCATTGATAAATACAAGGCTGAATGTCGAAGTATTCTTCTTGCTGCAAAGCATATCGAATATAGCGATGAAGACAGTTTTGACTTGACTTATAAGAGTTATGATGAGCTGGTTGAGATGTTCAGAAAACAAAATGTGCTTCCAGAAAGTCTGTATCTTGATGCAATCGAAAACACAAACCGTATGGCTGATTCTGTCGAAAGCTTTGATTTGGACTTGTCTTTTAAGTATCCAAAGCTTTATGGCAGAAGAGACAAGGAAGTATTTGTAGAGCGAATTAAGAGCGGGCTTGAAGCCAAGCTTTTGTCTGGTGCTATTTCAAAAGAGCAGCTTCCTAACTTCAAGTCGGCTATTGCTGAAGAATGCCGAGTGTTTGACAAAATCGACATGTCAGGATTCATGCTGTTTATGTCAGAGCTTGTTACATGGTGCAAGTCAAACGGCATTCCTGTTGGGTTCAACCGTGGCTCATGTGGCGGATCTCGTGTAGCCTATGTTACCGATATTACAGACTTAAATCCAGAGACATGGCATACGGTATTCTCTCGTTTCTGTAATGAAGATCGTAAGGAAATCGGTGATATTGATATCGACGTCTCACCGTCTGACAGAGACCGAGTGTATGAGTACATTATCAATCGTTTTGGGCAGGATAAAACCGCGTTTATTCTTGCTGTTGGAACGATTAAGTCCAAGGGTTGTATTGATGAGATTTGCCGTGCGCTTGGTGTTCGGTGGAACAAAGAACATCAGCACGACTTGAAAGACCTGAAAACGGTACTTAAATCACTGAAAGATCTAAATGTCGAAATTCTATTTGGCGATGCAAGAGATGGTAATGCGACCTATTACTTCGATAAGGAGAATGGGAATCAGCTTATTTTCCAGAGCAGATTAAGTAATACGCCAAGATCGGAGTTAATCAAGTATTACACCAAGGAATACGACAGGCTTAAAGCAGAAAACGAAAAGATTTTTGAAAAGAACCCGTGGACTGGAAAAATCAATAGTGTTATTAAGCAGGAGTTTGAAGCAGATCCGGAGGCAGCAAGAAAAAAGTATTCCGAGGTTTTTTACTACTACGATGGTCTTCTTGATACTGCAATCTCTCAGTCGATGCACCCAGCAGGTATTGTAGCGAGTCCAATCACTTTGGCGGATCATTATGGCACATTTGAAGATGCAGATGGGCATGTGCTACTTCAGATTGATATGGAGTGTGTGCATGAGGTAAGCCTTGTAAAATACGATATTCTTGGTTTGAAGAATATTGAGATTATCAAGGATGCGTATGACTTAATTGGAATTCCGTATCCAAAGTCACATGAAATTAACTGGTCTGATGAAGCTGTATGGAAAGATATGTTGCGTTCTCCTGTTGGTGTGTTTCAGTTTGAAGGAGATTTCGCACATTCCATGCTGAGGCAGTATGTTCCGCACAGCATCTTTGATATGTCACTGATTACTGCAGCGTTAAGACCGTCTGGCGCTTCTTATCGTGATGATTTGATGCAACATAAGCCGCACAAGAATCCGTCAGCAATTATCGACGATCTTCTGAAAGACAACAACGGATATCTGATCTATCAGGAGGATGTTATTAAGTTCTTGCAACAGATTTGCGGCTTTTCCGGTTCTGATGCAGATAACACGCGCCGTGCTATTGGTCGTAAGGATGAAGAGCGTTTGAAAAAAGCGCTTCCTCAGATTCTTGAGGGATATTGTGAAAAGTCAACGCAGCCGCGTAATATTGCGGAGCAGGAGGCGAAAGAGTTCCTACAAATTATCGAAGACGCTTCCAGCTATATGTTCGGTTATAATCATTCAATTGGTTATTGTATGATTGGCTATTTGTGTGCTTATCTCCGCTATTATTATCCGTTTGAATTCATCACTGCATATTTGAACAATGCAAATAATGAGGATGATATTAAAAACGGAAGCGCACTTGCCGAACTGTACGGAATTCAGATTGTTCCTCCGAGGTTTGGCTTGTCAAAAGACAAGTATCTGTTTGATAAGAAGTCCCAAGTAATTGCTAAGGGTATTGAGTCTATCAAATACATGAACAGCACTGTGGCGAATGAGTTGTACGAAATCTCTCAAAAGCATAAGCCAAATACTTTCATGGAGTTGCTGTGTCTAATGGCGGTTGAAAGTTCGTTAGATACAAGGCAAAGAGATATCCTTATCAAGATTGACTACTTTAGAGATTTTGGTAACATCCCAGAGCTAAGCAGAATCGTCAGTTTCTTCTCATTCTTCAAAAACGGCACAGCAAAGCGAGTTCAGAAAGATAAACTC
>OBKR01001016.1_pt1 | contig 26638 bp, 19 predicted proteins | sample 1518991 | NCBI WGS metagenome assembly OBKR01 (sample SAMEA2452117, study PRJEB22498) | human gut metagenome | biome: human feces; feature: human gut; material: feces | place: Australia | collected 2012
ACTATATTTCAATAATTTCAAAGAACTATTTATCCACTTTTACGGGACAGTAGTGTCCAGCCCTATGTAACTTTCTGAGAACGTGACCGCGCCAATTCCTTCAACCTTTAACACCAAAACCTTGGCACACATGAAAAAACCAGGAAAACTCACGAAACCAGCTTCTTCTCCTCCCCTGCGCAAAGGAAAGGGATAGCCATCTCCCTGCTCTTGACCATAGCGGCCTTCACATCGCAGTCTTGCTCCAACGGCAGCTACACGTTCACACCAGGACGCATGTCTTTTCAGGAGACTCCCTGTGTGGAAGTGACAGACACAGTAGGCGCGGGCGACTCATTCACGGGTGCTTTTTGCGCCGCCATACTGAAAGGGCTACCCGTAACGGAAGCCCACAAGCTAGCCACAGAGGTATCCGCCTACGTATATACTCAAAGTGAGGCGATGCCCACACAGCCCAAGGAAATCATAGGGAAAGCAAATAGGTGAAAAGCTAAAAGGCAACCGCTCCAAGCACAGGTAAAAAGGAAAATATCAGGAAAATAAAACAAGAGCGGCCTTCCCCGCAAAAGAAACGCCACCTTTATCATCCCTAGCCCAGCCAACTTGTCTTTCGAAAAAAGAAAAGACGGGTTCTGGGCAGCCTCCAGGGGCAAACAAACATAAGCAAGAAAGGCTGCCTTTGGGCAGCCTTTCTTGCTTGCAGTCGGGATTAGGCGACTCGAACGCCCGACCCCTACGTCCCGAACGTAGTGCGCTACCAACTGCGCTAAATCCCGTATTGCGGTGCAAAGGTACATCATTTTTTTGAATTGACCACGATTTGCGGTGGAAAATAAAGTTTTTCCGCTTTATTGGTGGTTTTTGGCATAGATTGCACTGCGTTTTTGTACCTTTGCATTCAAGAAACACCTTTCACAAACAATGAGAAATGAGCATGATATGTCGCTAAACATAAACAACATGAGAAAACCTTGGAGCAGAGAGGAAACCATCGTGGCTTTCTATGTGTATTGCAAGGTTCCTTTCAAGGAAAGCGGAAAAGAAAACCCCATCATACGACATTACGCCCAGATACTCGGCAGAAGTCCCAGTGCCTTGAACATGAAAGTGGGAAACATCGGAAGGCTAGACCCTGATTTGCGAAAGAAGGGTATCACGGGGTTGAGACATGGGGCAAGGATGGAAGAAGAAGTGTGGAAAGAGTTTTCCTCTGCTCCCGAGCGTCTTGCCTATGAGAGCGAAAGAATCATCGCGGAATTACAAGGAAAGACTCTAGAAGAAAGAATGGGGCTTGACACCCATGCGCTGCCATCAGGAAAAGAACGTGAAGCCGTGGTAAAGCAACGCGTCAACCAGCAATTCTTCCGCACGGCCGTATTGAGCGCTTACAACAACAAGTGTTGTGTCTCGGGCGTTGGAAGCACGGAATTGCTAGAGGCGTGCCACATTGTTGACTGGGGATGCGACAGCGTTAACAGGACAAATCCCAAGAATGGCCTGTGCATGAACCCTTTCTTCCACAAGGCCTATGACAAATTACTCATCGGCATCTCGCCCGACTTGGTTATCACCATTTCCGACGAGTTACTGACAAAGACCTATGAGGGGAGATTCCTGACATACCTTAAAGGTCTGCAAGGCAGGAAAATAACGATGCCCGATAGGTTTCTTCCCGAAAAAGACTTCCTGCAAATGCGCTATGAGCAATTCAAGAAGCGGTGAAGAAGATACAATCTGTTCCCTATATCAGCACGGCAGTGCCGCTTACCGCCACCATGAGCATGGAACCGCTTTGGCCTACGGTCTCGTAATCGATGTCTATACCTACTATGGCGTTGGCTCCCATACTGCTGGCGCGCTCCTGCATCTCTGCCATAGCGGTGTCCTTGGCCTCGCGGAGCACTTGCTCGTAACTGCCAGAGCGACCTCCGATGATATCGCGTATGCCCGCGAAGAAGTCTTTCACGAAGTTGGCGCCAATGATGGATTCGCCAGTCACAATGCCCTTATAGGCCAAAATGGGATGCCCCTCTATGGTGGGGGTTGTGGATAGTATCATGATCGTATGCTTTAAATCATCGGGGCAAATATAATAAAAAATCGGCGACATGCATCAATGAGCGACATATTTGCCATTAGCGCGACGCAGATTTAAGCCTTTTTCACGAAAAGCAGACAGAGGGACAAGCAAACCCATGGGGAAAGAAAGGCATCAAAACCATGCGGAGGGCGGCAAGGGGAAGCGGCAAAAACATTGGGTCACGGACCTTGCCTCACAATTCAACTTGTTTTCGCGGACAATTCAACTTATTTTGCTCGGCAATTTAAGTTATTTTGCCCGACAAAACAAGTTATTTCGGTCGACAAAATAACTTGTTTTCAAATGCCCCCAAAATTGCCCTGCTGAACACCTCCCAAGTGATCTATAGAGATGAGGTCAACTGCTCTATAGAAATGACATGAAGTGAACTATAGAAACCATGACAACTGTTCTATAGAGCACTTGAGACGCCAAAATAAAACGCAATAAAATGTAATTGAACGCATTCAAACGAAAGAAAGCGCAAGCTTTTCCTCCCATTCACGATAAAGGCCTGAAAAAGTCAGTACTACTGCTTGGCGATATCAGTAATACTGGCTTTTTCGGGCATTTCGTTTCTCACCCCAGCCCGGAAGTAATTTCCCGCAAGACGGAAAAGGATTTCAGGTCGGGGAAATCTGGCACGTGGAGCTTGTAATAGGTAAGAAGAGCCTCCGTACAGCGGTTGCGCTGCTGGCGGGAAAGGGCGAGACGGGCCATGTTCTCATAGCGCAAGCGCAACAAAACGGAAAGGAAGGCCGACTCATCCACGGGCAGGAACTCGGGATGCAAGGGCACATGACCGCGGAAAGCACCCTCACGCAGGTCGAAGACATAGCCCGGGCGATAGTCCTCTGTGTTGGGCATGAAGCCGAGAAAAGCCGTGAGCCGCGTCATGAACACCACGTGGAAGTTGGCGAAGCCTTCCCGCGCTCCGTCCAGCCAGGTGACACTCTCGGCAATGAAATGGAAGAGCGGCAGGTTTTGCTGTTCATCCCGGGTGGCATGACAGAGGAACTCGGAGAGGAAAAAAGCGATGGGCAGCTTATGGGGATGGGTTGGCAGGTCGCTGAGAGGGTACGCGAGACTTGCCTCGCGCAGGGTCTGCAACCCTGGTTTCAGCCTGTGGTCATACCTTATATATAATAAGGAGAGCGGCTGGAAGAGCCTGCGCTTGTTTCTTCCCTTGTGAGAATTAGAGGCAGAGACCATGAAAGCCACTCGTCCATGTTCCTCGGTGAACATGTCGACCACTAGTTTGCTCTCGCCATACTTTACCATGCGCAACACCACGGCACGCGTCTTCGTCTCCATAAAACAGCCTCGGAAAGGGATAAAACACCGCAAAAATACCAAAAAAAGACGATAAAAGGAAAAAATCGGCGGAAAAATTTGCACAATCAAAATAATTGGGGTAACTTTGCACCCGCAAAAGAAAAGGCTTATCCTTTATCGGTCCCTTCGTCTATCGGTTAGGACGAGAGATTTTCATTCTCTAAAGAGCAGTTCGACTCTGCTAGGGACTACCTGAATAAAACGAAAGAAACAAAGATGGCAAATCACAAATCATCACTCAAGAGAATCCGTCAGGAGAAGAAAAGAGCTTTGCATAACAAGTATTACGCAAAGACCATGCGCAACGCCGTTCGCAAGTTGCGTGCCATGACTGACAAGGAAGAGGCCGTAAAGCTCTATCCTTATGTGCAGAAGTTGTTGGACAAGTTGGCCAAGAACAATATCATCCACGACAACAAGGCCGCCAACTTGAAGTCTGGCCTGTGCAAGCACATCGCCAATTTGGCATAAAAGGTCTACGGTGAACTAAAAATACTCAGAGCCGTGTCCCCTTCGGGGCACGGCTTTCTTTTTGCTTTTTTTACTATCAATTCTTTCCCCGTCTCGTCTTTTTTTGTTATCTTTGCGCGTTAAATGTATGAATCACAATAATGGCAGAGAACATAAACGCAGAGAACAACTACTCGGCCAGTAACATCCAGGTGCTGGAGGGCCTCGAGGCCGTTCGCAAGCGCCCCGCGATGTATATTGGCGACATATCGGAAAAAGGCCTGCACCACTTGGTGAACGAAACCGTGGACAACTCCATAGACGAGGCCATGGCGGGCTATTGCACCGACATAGAGGTGACAATCAACGAAGACAACTCCATCACGGTGGAAGACAACGGCCGCGGAATACCAGTGGATGAGCACGAGAAATTGCACAAATCGGCCCTGGAAGTAGTCATGACCGTGCTCCACGCTGGCGGAAAGTTCGACAAGGGCTCCTATAAAGTTTCCGGCGGACTGCATGGCGTGGGCGTAAGTTGCGTAAACGCCCTGTCAACCCACATGAAGTCGCAAGTGTTCCGTGACGGCAAGATATACCAGCAAGAATATGAAAAGGGAAAGCCCCTCTATCCCGTGAAGGTGGTGGGAGAGACCGACAAGCGAGGCACCAGGCAGCAATTCTGGCCAGACCCCACGATATTCACCACCACGATATACCGCTGGGACATCATCGCCAACCGAATGAGGGAGCTTGCCTTCCTGAACGCGGGCATCAAGATTACCCTTACCGACTTGCGACCCGACGAGGAGGGAAAGACCAAGCAAGAGGTATTCCACGCCAAGGACGGACTGAAGGAATTCGTGCGCTACGTGGACAGGCACCGCACCCACCTCTTCGACGACGTGATTTACTTGAAGACCGAGAAGCAGAACGTACCTATCGAGATAGCCGTGATGTACAACACCGACTATTCCGAGAATATACACTCCTACGTGAACAACATCAACACCATAGAGGGCGGTACCCACCTCACGGGCTTCCGCATGGCGTTGACTCGCACGCTGAAGGCCTATGCCGAGGCAGATCCCACCATATCCAAGCAGATAGAGAAAGCCAAAGTGGAGATAGCCAACGAGGACTTCCGCGAGGGACTGACCGCCGTCATCTCCATCAAAGTGGCCGAGCCGCAGTTTGAGGGACAGACCAAGACCAAGCTGGGCAACAGCGAGGTGCAAGGCGCGGTGCAGCAGGCCGTAAACGAGGCTCTCTCCGACTACCTGGAAGAGCATCCCGACGAGGCCAAGAAGATTTGCGAGAAGGTGGTGCTGGCCGCCACGGCGCGTATCGCGGCACGTAAAGCCCGCGAAAGCGTGCAGCGCAAGAACTTCATGACAGGAGGAGGATTGCCCGGCAAGTTGGCCGACTGCTCCAACAAAGACCCCAAGGAGTGCGAGATATTCTTGGTGGAGGGAGATTCGGCAGGCGGCACCGCCAAGCAAGGCCGTGACCGTTACCACCAAGCTATTCTCCCATTGAGGGGAAAGATTCTCAACGTAGAGAAAGTGCAATGGCACAAGGTGTTCGAGGCCGAGTCGGTGATGAACATCATACAAAGCATTGGCGTGCGCTTTGGCGTGAACGGCGAGGACAGCAAGGAAGCCAACACGGAGAAACTGCGCTATGACAAGATTATTATCATGACCGATGCCGACGTGGACGGTTCCCATATCGACACGCTAATCATGACGCTCTTCTATCGCTTCATGCCCCGCGTGATAGAGGAAGGACACCTCTACATCGCCACTCCGCCCCTCTACAAATGCACTTACAAGAAGGTGAGCGAGTATTGCTATACGGAGCAACAGAGGCAAGCCTTCATAGACAAGTACGTGGAAGGAGGCGAAGACGACAAGGCACTGCACACCCAGCGCTACAAAGGTCTGGGAGAGATGAACGCCGAGCAGCTGTGGGAAACCACCATGGACCCCGCCAGGAGACTGCTGAAGCAGGTAACCATAGAAAACGCCGTACAAGCGGACGAGGTTTTCTCTATGTTGATGGGTGACGACGTGGAACCCCGCAGGGAATTCATAGAGCAAAACGCCACCTATGCCAATATCGACACATAACGCGTTCACATATCGGGGGCAGGCAAGCAAGTCTGCCCCTTCTCATTCCCGGCAAACCGCCTTGCGCTATCACCGCTAATCCACTGCCACTCTCATTCACGCTCTCCATGAAAAGAACGCCACTTCTCGCCCTTTCGCTTTTCTGGGCCGCCAACATGGCTTTCGCCCAACAACCGCCTACGCGATTGTGGTATGACAAGCCTGCCACCTGCCTCGAGGAGTCCTTGCCCATTGGCAATGGAAAACTAGGGGCGTTGGTCTACGGCAATCCCAATGATGACGTAATCCACCTCTACGACCTGACCTTTTGGACTGGCATGCCCGTGGACAGCACCATGGACGCCAATGCCCATGAATGGATACCGAAGACAAGGAAGGCTCTCTTCGCGGAGAACTACCCCTTGGCGGACTCACTGCAAAAGCACGTACAAGAACCCGACAGCCAGTTCCACCAACCCCTGGGCACGCTGCGCGTACGCGACCTAAGCCAAGCTCCCTGCGAAAACTATCACAGGGAACTGGATTTAGACAGCTCCCTGGTGAAAATCAATTATCAAAAGGACGGCATCCGCTATACCTGGGAATACTTCGCCAGCTATCCCGACAAACTCATCGCCCTGCGCATAAAAGCCGACAAGCCCGGAGGCATCAACTGCGAGATAAGCCTTACGGCACAAGTGCCTCACAGCGTGAAAGCCTCGCAAGCCCAACTCACCCTCACGGGGCATGCCGTTGGCGACCCGAAGGAGAGCATACACTACTGCGGGATAGTAAGGACTTTTCACGAGGGAGGCCACATGTCAGTCTCTGGCAGTACGCTGACCCTGAGAGGCGCAAACACCTTAACGCTCTATTTCATCAACGAGACCAGCTTCAATGGCTATGACAAACATCCCGTAAAAGAAGGCGCGCGTTACCTGGAGAAAGCCATGGACGAGGCTTGGCACGTGCAAAACGACAGCTACGAGAACTTCCGCGAACGGCATATCGCCGACTATCGTCGCCACTACGACCGACTGAGACTCCATCTTGAGGAAACAGGAGAGAACACAGATCTGCCCACCGACAAGCGACTCAAGGAATACACCAACAAAAACGCCAATGACACCTACCTGGAGACACAAATCGTGGGGCTAAAGCCCGGTGTCAACAAAATACATTAATCCATGAGACGTTTCGCCACGTTACTATCGCTCATATGCCTCTGCGCCATCCAAGGGTTCTCTCAAGAGTGGGGAACACGTTGGATCTGCCATCCGCAAGCCCCTGACACCGCCCAAGTATGGTTTCGCAAGCGGGTGGAGACCACAGCGCCCCAAGAAAAAGCCTTCATCACGGTGGCCAGCACGGGACGTTTCCGTCTCTATGTCAACGAGCGGAACGTAGTGACCGACCCCTTCCTTGGCGCCATAGACAGCCTGGAGAGACACATAAAGCAATATACCATAGACGTGTCCCGCTTCCTGGAAGGCAGGGAAACCACTATCGCCGTTTGGTATGCCCCCACGTCAAAGCAACGCTCTGACAAGCAACTCTCACTGGAATTTTACGGCAAAGACCAGAGGGGGAAGTCTTTCTACGCGCAGGCGGACGGTTCCTGGTTCTGCAAGGAAGCATCCTCCGCCACGCTCGGGCCAGGTCAAGAGGCCATCAACGCTACCCGATACGATAAGCTATGGCATTCCACGGAACTAAAAGAAAAAGACTGGCAGCGGCCCATGGACAGCGCGGACACACTCACGCTACCCCTCCAAGACACTTCCCCACTCTACCAAGGCATCCGAATGAGCCATGTGCTGAGCGCGGTGGATGAGGTCGCGGACAGCACGGGGGTGACGTTCGACTTCGGCAGACCTTTCCGCGGCTGGGTGCGCATCACGCTTAGAGGAGCCAAAAAAGGCGAGCGGTTATGTTTCGGGGAGCATTCCTACATCTGCGGCGGGCAAATGGACGAGCAGGCCTTTCCCCGTTTCACGATCACGAGACAACGCTTTGTCAAGGTATCGGGAGATGAGCGTTTCCGCCGCGAACAGATACAAAACATAGAGGGTGTGGAGGTAGAGACCTACCCGCACACCCACTATCAATATTGATACCCGTAATCTTAGCCAGCGTGGAGGGTTAATCCGGCAAGGGGCAGGAAACGCCCTCTCCCCTTACCTCTATCACGCAATTCGCGGGCTGACGGATATTCTTGTCAATGGTAACAGAGCCTATCCTGTCGGCCACGATATGGCCCGAGGTGGGATTCTTCACATTGGTGATGGCGCCGCGGATGTCCGCCCGCAGCGTGGTATACTCAAACGCACGGTCGCAATCGGGGCCGAAAGTGCAATTCTCCAATATCAAGTCGTCGGCATAACAAAGTGGCTGTTCTCCCGTGATGTGACAATTCACCAACCGCAGGTTGCGGGAATGCCATCCCAGATATTCTCCATTCAGCTCCGAATCGTAGACGGTAACGTTCTCCACTTCCCAAAAAGCGTCCTTGGTGGTAATCTTGGCGTGGTGAAGCTCCACGTTCTTCACGTACTGGAAGACGTATTTGCTGTCAGACTCAAGCCCGTCCACATAGATGTCTTGGCTAAACATGAAAGGATAGGTACCGCCATGCAATTCAAGATTCTTGGCCCTGATACCCTTACAACGCCAAAACACCTCATCCGCGTCAGTCATTCGCACGTTCTCCAGGTCTATCTCCTCCATCTCGCGAAACATCTTGGGCGCGTCTATCAGCGTATCCTTCATCTTCAAATGATCGGAATACCAGAGGGCGGAACGCCCGCCCACGTCAAAATAACACCTGTCTATCTCGAAGCGATGCACGTGCCAAAAAGGATAATTCCCCTCAAAGCGGCAATTCCTGGCCACAATGTCGCTGCACTCCTTAATAGCGGACTCGCCCTCACGGATGACAACATCCTCCAAGACCAGGTCATGGGAAGCGAACAGCGGGCGCTCCCCTCCAAACTCCTTACCTTTTATCAGTTCCATATAGCTTAACCTCCTAATGGTTTCTGTTCTTGCCGCGAAGGTAATAACTTCCTCTCGATTTACGGCTAAACAGATTACGTTTTTTCTGCCCTTGATTACCGAAAGGCCACGCAAGCCACACCCCTTCACGTGGGAAAGGCGCACAGCATATGTAGCTCCATGCTGCCGGGAGTACAGTATCCTTTTCAGTACCAGCTAAGTGGTACTGGAGTTTCAGCTAGCTGGTACTGGAGTTTCAACTAGCTGGTACTGCAGTTTCAGTTAGCTGGTACTGAAAAGGATACTATACTTCCGGCAACATGAAGTGTAGCTTTGTAGAAAAGGTTGACTACTTTAAGTCGTATTCGCAGTATGGGTTGGCTCTTATTATTACTATTCACGCACAGGGTTAACCCTATGGCTGACTTTCAAAGGGAGTAGTGCTGGATACCGCCAGGAGCATTACCGCGAGATGGCGACAATACGTAAACCGCAATCCCCAAGACTCGCGATAAAATAAGATAAAAGACTTGCGTGTATCAGCGGGATGATGTAACTTCGCGATACTAACGTGACACGAAAAAGCCACTAACACTAATATCCACTGACATGAAAAGAATATCCTCTCCACTACCCTTCCTTCTTAGACTCATGGTTATGGGCGTACTGTTACTTTGCGACTCGCAAGTCATCGCACAAGAAAACTTCACCGCGGGCACGGGACGTTGGGTAGGAACATGGGCTACAGCTCCCCAGCCCTGCGCCAAACGGCTAATGCCTTATAACAACAACCTGACAGGAAAGACTGTGAGACAGGTCATCAAGGTATCGATTGGCGGCCAGCTCCTCCGCCTGCGCTTAAGCAACGAATATGGGCAGCAAGCCGTCAAGGTGAAGTCCGTTTACATCGCCAGTTATAAAGACTCCTGCGACATCGTGCCTTCAACCGCTAAATACCTGCGCTTTAACCAAAACCACGAAGTCACCATACCCGCTGGAAAGGCAGTGGCTAGCGACGCGCTGAAGTATGATCTCAAACCTCTCCAACGGCTTACCATCACCATCAACTATGCCCAATCGCCCGAATGGCCCACAGTGCATCCAGGTTCCCGCACCACTTCTTATATCATGAAAGGCGTATGCACGCCCCGCGGCAAGTTCCAGCCTCAAGAGAAGCGAAATCATTGGTATACCATCGCGGCCTTGGAAGTATATGACAACCATAGCTCAAGTATCGCCATCATAGGCAATTCCATCACCGACGGAACCAATTCCACCACCAACGGGCATAACCGCTGGCCAGACATGCTCAGCGAGTATCTGCAAATGAAACACAAAGTGACCAACCAAGGCGTGCTCAACCTGGGTATTGGCGGCAACAAAGTGGTGATGACAGGCGGCAATGGCGACCAAGCCTTGAAACGTTTTGACCGCGACGTGCTGCGGCAGGCAGGCGTAGGGAAAGTGGTCATCTTCGAGGGCGTAAACGATATCGGCCAATCCAAGGGCAACAGCGAGCAAGTGGCACAAAGGCTTATCGCCGCCTATCAAGAAATGGTAAACAAGGCGAAAGCAAGGAAACTGAAAGTCTACCTGGCCACAATCACTCCTTTTGGCAACTCTGGCTATTTCACCTATTTCCATGAGGCTGCCCGGCTATATGTCAATGAATGGATACGCGGGCAAAAAGGGAAAGTGGACGGCATCATTGACTTCGACCAAGTGGTGAGAGACCCCTCCCATCCCAATAGGTTGAGAGCGGAATTCCAAAGTGATTGGCTCCATCCGAATCCCGCGGGGTACAAAGCCATGGGGCTTTACGCCGCGGAGATATTGAAATAGAGAAAAAAGCGCGGAACCAGAAGCGATTAGCTGCGTACCCGAAAAATGCCGCCTTCGTTGAATAAAGCAGATAGATTCATTCAGCGAAGGCGGCATCCTGTCAAAGAGGCGTCGCGCGCCTCTTTCAATACTCGTACAGCTTTACGTGCAATATCTTATAATCGCCACAAGAAATGCGGGCATGCCGACCTTGATGGTCTTGGTCACCATTTTCCCTGCGAATATATCTCAACATCCCGTCCTCTTCTACCGACACTTGGTCTACGAAGCCTATGCCCAGACGCTTCCCTTTGAAGCGACCAGCGGTCTTGGACTGCTTCGCGGCCTCACCTTGCAGCACGAAACCATCTTCTCCTCTCACGACATTTCCCTCTTGCGCTTTATCCTCGGGAGTCTGGAAAGTCACCACCACGCCATTGCCCGCTATGAGATATTCATGCTTGGCCAATCTCATGACGATAGCTCCACCCTCTGGCCATGCGCTGCCATCGGTAGCTCTAGGGTCCCAAGGCAGGGTAAAGAAATGACGACAAGTCATAACCACGTCTCCATCAGTGATGATACGTTCCTTGTCAGCCTGGTCAAAGAGCAGTCCCCACGTATCGCCCCTGCCTTGACGAGGCAAAAGCAATGGTTGCAGGTTCTTCACCATGGCATAAGCCCGCGTCACCTCTTGCGCGGCCGCGGTAGAAGCTTGGTCTATGGCGAAGGGGCTGAAGCCCAATGCGTCTACCTCGCCAAAGGCGTAAAGCGCACGAACGCCACTATTCTCGGAGCACTGCGTCTCGGGCGTAAAGAAAGGATTGTCTGGTCGCTTATAAAGTGCCACCCAATCCTTGAAACCTGTGTCATAGATGTCGGGGGCATAGATTTCTATATGAGGAGCCGCGCACTTCCATATTTCCATCAAATGGGCAAGCGGTCCCGCCGATGGATATTCGCCAGGCTTGCGCCCACGACTATTCATGGCGGCGTTCACGTAAAGCGGTATGTCATATATTTCCTTAGCCGCCAAACAGAGTTGCTCCACATATTTCGCATAGTAGTAAGCTTGGAACTTCTCTTGCGCATATAGGTCTGTACCAAAGACCTCTGCCCAGGTCCCCTTCTTTTTGATCTTCAGGGCTTTCAGCAACTCCGTTGGCACAGCGGACTTCCACGCTTTCTCCGCCATGGGAGAATAATCGCGGGCAGACTCCAGCATTCCTATCTCGTTCTCCACCTGCACCATGATAACGGTCTGCTCCGCCCTGTCCGTATCAGCGATATGGCGCATCAGGGCGGAAAAAGCCTTCTTGTCTGCCTGCAGTACATTGTCAGAGAAAGCGGACGCTATCTCCAGTGGTTTCCCCGTCTCGGTCATGGAACGGGGAAAACGCTTGGCATCTTGCTTGAACCACAAGGGAGCATAGCAACTCATGGAATTCTTCCATGCGCCAAACCACAAGAAGATAACCTTCAAGTCATTCTCTCGGGCCTTCCCTATCACCCTATCCACCAAGGCAAAATCAAACTTTCCCTCCGTAGGTTCGATGAATTCCCAGTAGGCAGGAACAAACACCGTGTTGAGACCCAACGCCTTCATGCGGGGCATTACTTGGTCGATATCCTCAAGGCTCGTGGCGGCAGAGTTGCTCAGTTCCCCGCCCAATACCAGCATGGGCTGCCCGTCTACCAGCAATTGGGTGGCGGTGCCCTGCTTCTTCAGCTTAATGTCTGCCTGAACCGTCAAGGCCAGCAAAGCCATGCAAATGAGCAAGACAAGTTTCCTCCCATGTCAATCCCACATGGAGGAAAACAGGACGAAACGGAGGCAAGCAGCGAGAGCAATAAGCGTTGTAATTACCTGATTTTCAGATAATATGTTTTAACATACAGAAAATTTGACTATTGGCGTTTAGTCCTTATTGGAGTAATTTTGTACCACGGTTGTACCTCGCCGGAGGGGTCGCACGGTTCGGCTTCCTTTCAGCAGCGTGCAACAGCTTTCAACAGTGTGCAACAAAATTTCTTCGATTATGGACCGTCAAAATGAACAGAATTTAACAGGACAACCCGGCAAGGACTTGGGTATGCCGGACAAGCCGTTCCTGACCATCAGTGAGGTGGCGGAACTCCTGCAGGTGAGCAGCCGCACGGTGTACAACCTGATTTACAGCGGAACGCTACGGGCTTGCAGGATAACGTACCATATAACGCTGATTGCAAGGGAGGACTTCTTCCTGATGATTAAGGAGAAAACCTACTGCAAGCGGAATGTATCGGTATTCGCAAGGCAGCGCAAAAAGAACAAGGATAAAAATACGGATATGAACGGAGAAAGACATGAAAACAAAGCAACCCTCTTACGACAGGAGGGAAAGAAAAAGACGGAGGGCAAGCCGGAAAAACGGCGGCTCATTCCGGCGGACAACTACAAGCAGTCCGTGCGCGGCACATTCACGGACAGGAAGGATGTCGCCGGAGACCTTTATACGATGGCAGAGATATGCCATAAGTTCAATTATACCTACGGACGGTTTTACAACCTCCGTATGCGGTATTCGATACCGTGCATCAAAGCCAATTCCACCAAATGCTTCCCGAAAGCGGAAGTGGACAAGGCAATGGCGGAGGAGGACGAGCGACTGGGCAACAACCTTTCTGAACATTGGTACTCGTGCTTCGACATCATGCGCCTGTTCGGACTGGGCAAGACACAAGTCCGCAAGTTCGCCCTCACGCACGGAGTACGGACAAAGCGCATACACGGGAACCGCCTTTACTACCTGAAAGCCGACTGGGATGCGGCACGCAAGGAAGCGGAGCGGAAAAGCGCAAGCACCAAAGCCAAACGGAAGGGATAAACATTTATAACCAATTAAACGAATAAGCGATATGACAAACATTTGTACGAAAGTGACGGTCAGGAAACGGCCAATCAAGAACGGGCAGTTGTCGCTATATCTCGACTTCTACCCTCCGGTCAGGCACCCGAAAACGGGAAAGCCTACAAGACGTGAATACCTCGGCATATACATCTATGCCAACCCTACGGAGAAGTTCGAGGCGGAGTATAACAGGACGATGCTCCGCAATGCGGAGCTTATCAGGTGCAGGCGGACGGAGGCCATCATAAACGAGGAGTTCGGCTTTCTCGACCGCAACAGGGGCAAAGAGAGCTTCCTTGAATACTTCCGCTCCAAAATGGAGGACGGCGACAATTTCAGGAACTGGAATACAGCCTACAAGCATTTCGAGAAGTATTGCGGCGGCAGCTGCACATTTGACGACCTGACGGTGGAATACTGCCAGGGCTTTGATGCAGAGCCGTTCACTTGCCATTGAAAGGGACAAGGCGGTAAGGGAACTTCAGGAGCAAAAGGACGGCGAGCGGCAGCGCATTGACTTTGTCGTAAGCCGCGCCACGGCGGAGAAAGACAAGACAATCCGCCTGTTGCAGGATGCGCTGAAAGCGAGCCGGGATATTCTTAATTTGCTTGCCGGCATTCTCTACAAGGCAAGCGAAGTGTTCAAACAGGCTGTCGACGCGGTTATCCGTTTCGGCACGGAACGGCACAAGTCTCTCTTTGCCCCGTCCGAAGCCGCCGACATCAAGAGCGTGATGCAGGAATATGGCGAAACTGTCGGACAGCGGAAATCTGTCGGCGAATGGCTTTGCGGCTATGCGGAGAGCCGACAGCCTTTTGACGAAATAAAACATCGCCATACACTCAAAGAGGTTGGCGATGTCGCAGAGGGGAGGTATGATTGGAAAATCGGATATGGGCAAAAAGGAATTGTTCTCCATTGACCTTAATTATTTGCAAAACTATCTTAGTATAAAATAACCAATTATTTCCAAATAAATACTAGTTGTCATTTTATAACCAAATTTTGTCAGGTTCATATTTATAAAAGATTTTACCATTAACACTATATTTCCCGTATGGCATATAATCAAATATATAATGACTTGTGCTTAAATTATTTATAAATATATCTATTTTACTTATACTGCGAACATACGGATTCCCTTTTTCAAATTTTAAAGATAAAGAATTATTAAGTTCTTTAAGTGCTCTTTCGGAAGTGATAATGAGTTTGTCACCTTCTCTATGTTTTAAATTGCAAATATTATTTTTATTATTCACTGTATATAATAATCCATCAACTTTATATAAATAATTTTCTATGATAGCTGTTACGTTTGGAACTTCATCTGTATACAAGCATTTTAGCGGAGAATAATTTGTATCTATATATTGCATTTGACTGGTGCCCAATCCATAAAAGTAAAAATTATCGAAATTTTCACTCCCATTTGAACGACAAGCACTTGCATTGCGGAATAAATTTGTAGGCATTGCTCTGTATTCAACGATTTTATCATTGTCAATAAATGCAATATCTTTGTTTCCAATAAGCACCTTAAACTTTTGCAAAAAGGAATCATCTTTGAGATTTTTAAAAAAAGACATAGTACCCTTATAGTCAAAAATCAGCTTGCCTGTACTTAAATTATATAGATAAGAGTGACTATTCCATGCGTTTTTCCATAAAAAATACAATACTGATGATATTTATCTACTCTTTCAATATTCCCAATTGAACCTGTAAGATGTTTTGAATAACAACTTGGATAAGAAAAAGTCCATCTAGCGGGTTTGTGAATATTATCGGTAATAACTTTTAAGTTTGCGAATCCACGCAGCCAAGTCAACAGGTGAGGTTTGTCGTTTAAATCTTTAATAGGACCGTCTTCATTAAAAGATGCTATTTCATCAAGTATGCATGTGTCTGTAAAATTGCATAAAGCAGAATCTATAATATTTACTATAGTATTTGTTATTATATCTTTGCCATTATCAAGTTTATTATATATGCTTGTTATATCATCAAAACGCACGATTTTATTTTTATGTACTTCAACCAATAATTTCTTATGATACTTTTCGTCATGAAAATCGCACCATCCATCTTCGATTGGAGAATCAATCGAGCAACTATCCGTTGGAAAATTTGAAGTTTTCTCCAATGTATCTAGTTTATAAAATGCTCCATTTAGGAACATATAACGTCCGTATTCATAAGGTTTACCTATATATGGATATATTGGTGCTTGCGCTTCTTTTTTGATTTGCTCTTCAGAATACTCTCCAATAACATAAGGCCCTTGAAAATAGGTGTCTTTTCCGGGAGCAGACCTGTCAATGTATGCGGTTTCTACATAATTTCCTTTCTCATTTCTATTAAACCTTGGTTTTTGTTCACTAAGATACAATGTGCCATACCATGTTCGAGGGAAAAAAATAATTTCACATTGCGAGTTTATTAAAAAATCACATTCAGTCGTATGAGCAATAGCTATTCCATGCCTAAAATCGTCAATTTTCGCATCAGTATAAATGTCTTTATGTTTAACATCAATAATATCATATCTATTATACTTAGGGAATGTTGAGAAGTCAATACCTTTTACACTTTTTAAATATGAAGTAGTATCTGTATCGAAATAATATGTAATTCCTCTAATAGCCAATTCTAAAGAGTCATTGGTTTTTACAGTTTCTCCAAATGCTATGTTATTTGTTCGTCTTTTATTTTCTGGATTTATGTTTAAAGATATAAGAAGTTGGTTCATAAAAGAATCTATTTGCCCATATGTAACTTGATTACCAATATTTACCTCTAAATCAATATTATTACGATGTTTTTCGGACTGACCTCGTATTTCATTAGCAACATCTTTAACATTAAATAAAATTGAATTGTGATGTTCGTATACGGAAAAATGAATTGTAACTTTCATATTATCTTTTATAAATTATATTTGATTTCATTAGTGTCCCGTTAAAATGGGACACTAATGATATAATGTATAAGGTTACCTCTGTTCTTCAGGCACGAAAGAGCCAAAATATCCCAGGCAGACATCTCGCCACTCCTCCGCGTCACGGATTTGCGTTTGCAACAGATTGTTGGTATGCGCCCATCGCTCTTCGTCCACGTAGGGCTTCATGCGCTGCCACGTATCTGAGAACCGTCTCACCTCATTGACACCGCGTTGATACCTTGTCCGCAGGTTCTGCCATAAAGTCTTTCCGTCCCGCATCACGTAATTCCAAGGCACGCGGTGGAACCACAGCAGAAACTCCTCCGGGCAGGTTTCCAGGTTGTCATACAACGAGGCGAAAGGCGCACGATATTGACTCGTGGCTCCAGACCCGGTGGCCACCGTCCTGTCAAAACCTATTCCCAGGCTGTCCGCCTTGTGGTAATAAACAGGGCACCACTCCAAGGGATATTCCGCCTTGAAGCCTTCTGGTTCAGGACCATAATGATGGTCAAACTTAAAGATATGGTGCAAGCCCAAAGGCATCATGTAGTCTACGCAAGCCTCTCTACTATCCATCATCACATCTTCCATCTCCGCGAGGAACACGCTGTCATCTGTGTAAGTCTGCGTCAACCACTCCTTGGCGATCTCCTCTGCCGTGAGATCTGGATTCCACGCCAACCTTCCATAAGCATACCAGTTAGCTTGAGAGAAATCGTGGCCGCACCAATTAGCGTCCATACCCACGTTGCTCACGCCAGCGATACCCCGCAACAGGCCTGGCTCAATATAAGTGAAGAACTCCTTCCACATGGGAGCCAGGTAAACCAAGTGCTTGCTTTGCCCTAAATACTCCTGGGTAATCTGGAACTCCACCATCTGGTCGGTTGCTTTCATCTGGTCAAAGATAGGAGCATAAGGTTCCCTGGGCTGAAAATCGAGCGGACCATTCTTGGATTGCAATAAGACATTGTCCGCGAACTTCCCGTCCAGGTCATGGAATTCGCTGACAGCCTGCTTTACTCTATCTTCTCCTTTATGGCGAGCGCCATAAACGAAGCTCCTCCACATCACGATACCACCATAAGGCCGCAAGGCTTCTGACAGCATATTTGCCCCATCAGCGTGTGTTCGGTCATAATCAAACGGGCCAGGTTGGCCTTCGGAGTTCGCCTTCACCAAAAAACCTCCGAAATCGGGCACTTCCTTATATAGCTCTTTCACCTTCTCTTTCCACCAATTCCTCACGGCGGGATCAAGTGGGTCCGCGGTCTCGGTCTCTCCCAGAGCCTTCGGCGTTCCAAAATTGATAGACAGGTAAGTCTTGATGCCGTAAGGACGCAAAATATCGGCTATCATTCTCACCGAATCTATATAATCGGCCGTGAGCATCTTAGGCGAGGCGTTAACATTGTTGAGCACGCTTCCATTGATGCCAATAGAGGCGTTAGCCCGTGCGTACTGGCGGATATGCTCCTTCCAGACCTTCCTGTCAGAGGGACAACTCCAGAAAATGCTCTTGCCTGCGTAGCCCCTCTCTATAGAACCATCCAAGTTGTCCCAATGGTTCAACACACGTAAGGGGAAAGCTGGCTGATAAGTTTTGTCAAACAACACGGCTTCTCCATTCACTTTGTCCACAGACAGTTTCTTGAGTTGCCCAGTCTCCTGCAAACGCAGCAATTCATATACTCCATAGAGCACGGCTCTATCCGAGGCACCTTTCACCGTGGCCAAGGGTTGCCCGTTTTTGCCCCTATATAATATTATATGGTATACCTCTTCATTGCCCGCACTCTTTTCCACGGCCAATGTTACCTTTTCACTCCATTTCCAACCCTGGCGCAATTCTTCTTTCGCACTCTCCAGGATGGCAGATTTTTGTTTGCAAGTCACCTTCACCTTGGCGGCTTCTTTGTTCATGGCCTGCGAGGGGAGCCACAAGCGTGACCCGTCATCAGCCCAACTAAGGGTAAACGTCATGAGCATGATGCCCAACAAGAATAGCTTTTTCATGTCTTTATGTTTATGGATATTAGGTTTCTCTATGCTTTTCGGCATACTCGCTAGGAGGAACACCGAAATGTTTCTTGAACACGGTAGAGAAGTGTGCTTGATTGCTGAAACCTACGGCATAAGCCACTTGGGTCACGTTGACAGTTCCTTCACGTATGAGCCTTGCGGCTTGTTCCAATCTCAAGTTACGTATGAACTCTCCCGTGGAGATGCCGGTAATCTCTTTCATCTTGCGATGCAAGTGGGCACGACTGATTCCGACTTCCTTGATAAGTTGCTCCACGTTGAAATCAGGATTGCTCAAATTCTCGTTCAAGCATTTCATGATACGTTCCATGAGCTGGTCATTGTTGCCCTTTAGCTCTACATGTTCCAACTTCTCTTCCTGCTTCTGCGCACCAGAGAACTTTCCTCTCAGCCTGCGCACATTATCTACCAGATTATCGATAAGCACATGCAATTCCCGCATATTGAAAGGCTTTGAAAGATAAGCGTCCGCTCCTTTCTGCAATCCCTCCAACCTGCTTTCCACCTCATTCTTGCTGGTGAGCAAAATGACAGGAATTTCACAAATATTGGGATTCCTTTTCACCTGCTTCAACAAGCTGAGACCATCCATTTCAGGCATGATGATATCACTTACGATAATGTCATATTTCCCTTCCAGCAATTTCTTCAAAGCCTCCTTGCCATTGGGAGCGTAATCAAACTTATACCATGTGCTCAACTCGTTCTTGATATAGCGCACGATTTCGAAATCGTCATCCACTAACAGCACTCTCAAATTGCGGTTGCCTTGTGATTTCTTTTCGTCCGCCACTCCATTCTCGTCATCACGAACCACTATTTGCTCGGGCTTCAAGTGGTCTTTACCTAATGGAAGGTTGATTTGCAGGCAAGCCCCTCGTTTGCCATCCAAGCGGTTGTAGGCTTTTATCTTTCCTCCATGCAACTGAACGATAGAACGGCTCAAATTGAGTCCTATTCCCGTCCCTTCTTTCTGGAAGATATCATCCACCTTTCCCTGGTAGAAACGTTCGAAGAGCTTGTCCGTACTTTCGTCCCTAAATCCTTCGCCCGTGTCTATAATCCTGATTTCCGTCTCTCGCTTATTGGAAGTGATATAGACATCGATACTGCCATTGGTGAAGGTATATTTCATGGCGTTGCCTATCAAGTTCGCTATCACCTTGTCAAAGTGGGTATGATCTATCCATGCCTTTATTACCCTGGGCTTCGATTGGGTACTGATATCCACGCCGTCTACCCACAATCTCATGTGAATATTCCGCTCCTGTGCCTGGAATGAGTAGAGATTCATGATGTCATGGATAAACAGCACCAGGTCAGTCTCCTCACAATGCAGCCTCATCTGGTTCTTGTCTATCTTGCGCTCATCCAATATCTGGTTCACCAACAACAGCAAACGGTGGGCGTTTCTGTCTATGGTGTCTATGTCCTGTTTGCTTTCAGGATCTGTCAGTCTGCCCCGCAACTTTTCCAATGGCCCCATGATAAGGGTTAACGGAGAACGGATGTCATGGGTGGCGTTGATGAGAAAACGCATCTTTTGTTCTTCCATGTCTATGCGTCTGTGTTTCTCATAACTCCAGATGCCAGCCGCCACGATTCCTCCTATGATGGCGATATAGAACATATAGGCCCAAGTGGTGGCATACCATGGTGCCAATACCCTGACAGGAATGATAGTGGTGTCTTCGGAATAGACTCCATTGTTGGTGGCTCTCACCTCTATGCTATAATAGCCTGGCGCCAGCTTCGTGAAAGAAATGGAGTTATTGCCTTCATTAGTGGATAGCCAATCACTGCCATTGATACGATACTGGAAAATGATATCCTCGTCGTTCTTGTAGTTAAGCATAGAGAATTCCAACGAGAAGGAGTTTTGGGAATAAGGCACGGAAAATTCCTCCTTCATGAAATCAATGCTCTTGCCATCCACGATGAAATTGGTGAGATATACCTTTCCCATCTCCACATTCTGGTTTTTCACCTGGTTGGGATAAAAGACGGTAATACCATCTGTAGTTCCTATGGCGATTTTATCGTCAGGCCAACTTACCACGGCACCCATCACACATTCTGGAGAACGTAATCCATTACCGCTCACATGCCCGATGAATTGGGCGTTTGCGGAATCATAATACCATATTCCCTTGGTAGTGCTTATCCAGATATCTCCTTGTTTGTCTTTCACGATACCGCAGATAGGCATAGTGGCCAGTTTTTCCGAATTGGGAAAAGCCTTCAGGGTGTTTTCCTTCACTTGGAAGCGATAGAGACCCTCACTGGCTCCTATGATGATATTACCCTCATTGTCTTCGCAGAGGCAGTTAACCTGGGTCTGGGGCAAAATATAATTCCAGCCAAAGGTACGGAAAGAGTAAGTCTTGGTATCCAAACAGGAAACGCCATTGCTGGTTCCTATCCACAACAACCCTTCACCGTCAAACATCATGGCGCGTATCCAGTCATTGCAGAGCGCTCCCTTGTTGGAGCGCATCGAGCTACTCAATATCTTCACGTCACCCGTTTGGGTGTCATAGATATAGAGGCCTTTGCTGTAAACAGAAATATAGAGTTTGCCTTCTTCGTCTTCTGTCATGCAATAGAAACCTCCTTCACTGGCAAATCTCAATTTCTGCTGATAAGTGCCAGTGTGCGGTTGATAGCTGTAAAGGCCATTGCTGGTTCCTATCCAGTAATTACCTTTCTTGTCTTTATAGATATAGCTGGTTCCCGCGGGCGAGGCGGGATGGCTCACTATCTTTCCATCTGGGTCAAACTGGAAAACGCCGCTGTTTTGCACCGTGCACCATGTATAACCCGCCTCATCGCTGACCAAAGAAGAGACACTGCTGCCTATCACGTAATTTTGTCCCGAGAAGTTCCAGCTGTTGAAAGCCTGCTCTTGGTTGTTGATGAGATAGAGCCCTTTCTTGTAGCAGGCTATCCAAAGGTTGTTGTCTTTGTCCTCAATGATATCGTTGACCCACGAGTTCGCTAGGCTGAAACGCTGCTCGTTTTGGTTAACATAAGGGACAATGGACTTACTGCCGTTAGGAGCCCAAAGCACCCCACTTTCCGAAGTGCCCAGATAAAGGTTACCCAGATGGTCGAAGGTGGCGCTGTTAATCGTCACCTCCTCATAACGCCCAAAGTCATAGCCTGCGTCCAACAGCTTACCCGTAGGGAAATCATAATAGAGTATGCCATGCATACAAACTATCATCAAGGCGTTGCTACGTTGCTGGAAAAAAGCGACGGGAGCTCCTTTTGGAGAATCGTAAGGAGTGATGAGCATCTTGCCGTTTTGCCGATGGAATCGGTAAAACATAGGCAAATGACTGCTCTGCCACAGGTCTCCATGCGTATCCTCAAAGATGTGGGTATAAAATAAGTTCGAGTCCTTGGGGCAATATTCTTTCTCTCTTCTCAGATAATCTGTGCCTTTGCGCACGGAATAAAGTCCATAACCCGCACTACCTATCAACACGTCGCCTTTCCTGTTCTCAATGATGGAATAGACACGGGGTGAGCGATTGTCGGGGAAAGGATAGCGCACAAAACAATTGCCATGGTAATCGTAGCGCATGAGTCCCTTGGCCGAACCTATCCATAAACGCCCTTGCTTGTCTACATGGAATTCCGTGATGATATTGTCCAGTATTGAGGTAGTGTCGTTTTTGTCGTGCCGATAGTTGACAAAACGATAACCGTCAAAGCGGCTCAAGCCAAAATCTGTCCCCACCCATATAAAACCATAACGATCTTGAACCACGCAATTGATAAGCGAGCTTGAAAGCTTATCGGAATGAAACAGCTTACCATTGTCCGCATAGACGAGCAAGCTTGCCAACAGGCAGGCTATACCTATAAATATATAATAAGATTTCCTCAAGTTCATGGTCAACATCACTGCTTAGGCGATTGGTTTCATAGCGTAAGTCTCACAGATGCAAAATTAGTGAATGAGATTTTAAAAAAAGAATTTTTCGCCTAGAAAAAGCATTTATGAAACAAATAGAAAAGTATCAGCTACGATTTTTTGCCCGTAAATTAAAAATATATGCGTAAATTTGCAACATCCTTAACTTTTTACCTTAAATTCTGAAAAGCAAGTAAATATGAGCAACAAATCAACCAAACAGGAAGAGGCTGGCTTCTATCGCCTCAATTGGTTGCAGCGCATAGGATTCGGAAGCGGAGACTTGGCGCAAAACCTAATCTACCAAACGATCAGCATGTATTTGCTGTTCTTCTACACCAACGTATATGGTCTAGATGCGGGTGCCGCCGCCACGATGTTCTTGGTGGTACGCCTGATTGATGTTTTATGGGATCCCTTGGTGGGTACGTTCGTTGACAAGCATAACCCTCGCTTGGGTAAATACCGTTCCTACTTGGTGTTGGGCGGTATTCCATTGACTGCTTTCGCCATTCTTTGTTTCTGGGATGGCTTCTCTGGCTCATTGCTATACGCCTACGTTTCCTACGTGGGTATGTCGATGTGCTACACTTTGATTAATGTTCCTTACGGAGCGTTAAACTCCTCTTTGACAAGAGACACCAACGAAATCACCATCCTCACCTCCGTGCGTATGTTCTTGGCCAACCTTGGCGGATTGGCCGTGGCCTCTGGCATACCTATCGTGGTAGACTTCTTCGCGCCTAAGGATGCCAATGGAGAAGGCATTATCAATACGCCCGAGGCAAGTTCCGCTTGGTTTATCACCATGGCCATCTATGCCGTCGTGGGGTTCCTCCTCCTGCTCTTCTGCTTCTCCCAGACCAAAGAGCGCGTGGTGATGGATGCCAAGGAGACTGCCAATGTCAAGGTAAGTGACCTTTGGCAAGAATTCGTTCGCAATCGCCCCTTACGCATCATCGCTTTCTTCTTCATCACGGCCTTTGCCATGATGTCCGTGGGCAATGCCGCCGGTTCTTATTATATGACCTATAATATGGCTGCCACCTCCGACCAATTGGCCATCTTCATGGGATTGGGTTCCATTCCCGCCTTTATCTTCATGCCGATGGTTCCCGCCATCAAGCGTGCGGTAGGCAAGCGAGGCATGTTCAACATATTCCTTTCCATCGCCATCCTGGGCATGATTATCCTCTATATCGTTTCCATGGTTCCATCGCTTAAATCGCATCTGTGGATTGTATATGTAGCGCAATTCATCAAATCCACTGGTGTCATCGTGGCAACTGGATATATGTGGGCATTGATACCAGAAGTCATCTCTTATGGTGAATACACCTCTGGCCGACGCATATCTGGTATCGTCAATGCGTTGACGGGCATCTTCTACAAAGCAGGTATGGCTTTGGGCGGAGTGGTTCCAGGCTTGGTTCTGGCCTATGTACAATTCAACCCGAAAGTACCTACGCAGACATTGTTCGCTGAGCAGGGCATACTTTGGTTGGTATGCGTCATACCCGCCTTGTTGCTCTTGCTGGCCATGTTTATCATATCCAAGTATGAGCTAACCGACGAAGTCATCGATAAAATCAACCGCGAAATAGAAAAAAGATCCAACTAACCTATAACAATTACGCATTATGAAAAAAACTTTCGTGACTTTAGGCTTATGCCTTTTGGCCATATCTCCCATGTGGGGACAAGGACTCAAGGATGTAGTGGGCAAGTATTTCCTCATAGGAACTGCCCTTAACTCCAGCCACATCAATGGCACCAACACCAAGGAAGTGGAATTGGTAAAGGAACAATTCAACGCTATCGTGGCGGAAAACTGCATGAAACCCGAGAGCCTATCCCCCAGCGAGGGCGTATGGAACTGGGATGAGGCCGATAAATTCGTGCAGTTTGGCATTGACAACAACATAACTGTCACTGGACACACGTTGCTTTGGCATAGCCAGGCCGCCCGCTGGATGTTCAAAGACGAAAACGGAAAGCTGCCCAATAGGGAAGTGCTCATCAAGCGTATGCGTGACTATATTCACACCGTGGTAGGCCGCTACAAGGGAAAGATTAAGGGATGGGATGTCATCAACGAAGCTTTCCTCGACAACGGAGACTACAGGCCCAGCCCCTGGTATCGCGGCATAGGCCCCGAGTATTTCGAATTGGCGTTTAAATTCGCCCACGAAGCAGATCCAAACGCAGAGCTTTATTACAACGACTATTCCATGTCCAACCCCAAGAAGCGTGAGGCCGTGGTGAAACTCATCAAGAGACTGAAGGCCGCTGGTTGCCGCATCGACGCGGTGGGCATGCAGAGCCACAACGGACTCGACTATCCCGACATGGCAGAATACGAGAAGAGCATCCAGGCTTTCATCAACGCTGGTGTGAAGGTGATGGTAACAGAGCTGGACATCAACGTGCTGCCCAACCCCGAAGGCTTCAGCGGCGCGGACATCAGCAACAATTATGAGTTGCAGGCAAAATACAACCCCTACACCAAGAAGTTGCCCAAAGAGGTAGAGGAGAAATTCAACGCCCGTGTGTTGGAGCACTTCAAGATTTACAAGAAGTATGCCGACAACATCTTGCGCGTGACCTGGTGGGGCGTAAGCGATGGCGAGAGCTGGCTCAACGGCTTCCCCGTAAGGGGCAGAACCAACTATCCTTTGCTCATAGACCGCAAGGGAAAAGTAAAGCCTGTAGTGAAAGAAATCATCAAACTGTTTGAAGAAGAAAAATAAACCATAACATCTATGAAAGCAAGGTATCTATTCCCTCAAGACTACATGGCTGACCCCTCAGCTCATGTATTTGGTGACCGTCTCTACATCTATCCTTCCCACGACTGGGATAGCGGTGAGTGTTTCGACGATGACGGCGGACATTTCCAGATGAAAGACTACCACGTGCTGTCTCTCGATGACGTAATGAACGGCGAGGTAACCGACCATGGCAAGATATTTGGCGTGGAAGACGTTGCCTGGTGTGAGAAACAGCTGTGGGACAGCGATATCGTGGAGCTGAACGGCAAGTATTACCTGGTGTTCAGCGGCAAGGACTATAATGGTTGCATGCGCTTGGGCGTGGCTATAGCCGATAGACCCGAAGGCCCATTCAAGCCTCTGCCCGACCCTATCCGTGGTTCCTACTCCATTGACCCCTGCGTCTTCAAGGACGATGACGGCAAGATTTACACCTACTTTGGTGGTATCTGGGGCGGCCAGTTGCAGTGGTACAAGGACAACAAGATGCTCAAGGACGAGTACCTGCCCACAGGCAAGGAGCCCGCGTTGCCTTCCAGGGTGGCCTTGATGGCTCCCGACATGCTGCAATTCGCAGAGGCTCCCAGGGCCGTGCTGATTGTGGACGAGGAAGGAAAGCCCTTGACGGCAGACAATCCTCATCGTTTCTTCGAGGCCAGCTGGATGCATAAGTACCAGGGCAAGTACTATTTCAGCTACAGCACGGGTGATAGCCACCTGCTCTGCTATGCCGTGGGCGATAACCCCTATGGTCCTTTCACCTACCAGGGCGTGATTTTGGAGCCGGTAGTGGGCTGGACCACTCACCATTGTATTACGGAATACAAAGGCCAGTGGTATCTCTTCCACCACGACTGCGTGCCCAGCAATGACAAGACATGGCTGCGCAGCCTCAAGGTGATGCCCCTCACCTACGACGAGAATGGAAAAATCTTAACCATGAAGAGCGAATAAAGCCAGAGGCCAAGCCCATATCCTCATAGACATACATTATGTGACTTGGTCTTACGATTACCCTTGGCAAAGGACGCTAGCCGTCCTTTGCCAAGTTTTTTATATCATTCCGCCACAGATTCGTCGTAGTGAGCGACAAAGCCATCAAAGCAAACCTATCAACAAATTGTAGAGTGGGCATTAAAAATAAATATCGTTTTGCTCATAAGGTAAAATTATATTTAATAAAATATCATTTTATCTCATAATTCAATATCTGTTTTCACTACTGTCCCGTAAAAGTGGATAAATAGTTCTTTGAAATTATTGAAATATAGT
>OBKR01001049.1_pt1 | contig 25966 bp, 27 predicted proteins | sample 1518991 | NCBI WGS metagenome assembly OBKR01 (sample SAMEA2452117, study PRJEB22498) | human gut metagenome | biome: human feces; feature: human gut; material: feces | place: Australia | collected 2012
CTTCCGAACGAAGCATGTTGGTCAAATGAATGGTGTCAAACATAGCCACCTCCTTCCTGTTTGGGAAGTTCATCACCAATAGCGAAAGCTTCATAATGGAAACGGCGCAGAAAGCGATCCACGTCTTCCTGCGTGTACCAGTATTTATCACCTTCACGCGAGTAGCCGAGATAACCGTTGTCTCGCAACTTTTTCAGATACTTATCTTTAATGTTCAACATCTCCATCAAAGACTTGTTATCATAAAGACGATATCCACCTTCATGAGCCGGAGGCGGCAGTTTCTCCTGTTTCTCTACTATGCTAAGAATCTTTTCAAGCAGTTCGCGGTCACATAGTTTCTTTTCTTCATTTAATTTTTGAGCCATAGTATATCGTATTATGGCTTAACCTTCCTTATGCACACTCGGACTGTAAGCCGGGTTTATGTGCAATGATACGACTGTGCACATCGTACCAAAAGCACGGTGCAAAGGTTCAAACTACTTAGGAATCTTGGTGTTAGAATGAATTAGATACTATGTTAGAGGTCGTGTTAGAGTTGTATATAACACGGAGGTGATGAATTTATAATCTACTGCTTATCAAACAAAAAAAGAGTAGCACATTGGCTACTCAAATAACTTGTCAATTTTTTCGGATCCTGTGGGCGCAGCTTTGTTTTTTCGAGTATGCCTTGATTGAGTCAGATCTTTCATGTTAAATAACTTATCTAATTCAGTACCCGGAAATAATTCCACCCTGCCAGGCATCCAATATGTCTTCTCATCATATATTGTTTTCTCAGGATAATCTTCGCAATAGATACGTCCGCACATATATGCAAGAAGAACTTTGTTCAAAGTCCACTCATAATGGTCATCGTCGATAATGATATATCCTTCTTCAATGGCTTTGGCAAAGATCTTTCTTGTCAATTCAGTATCAAGCCGAGACGGTAAAGTCACTTTATGGTGGTCTAGAACCCTATCTTCTTGCATAGATTCAGTTTCTGCGATTTTCTTTCCCTTAATTCGCTTCTTTTGATGCAAGTCCTCTGCTGCATATATCAACGTTATTGCGCATCCGATAGCGGTACTGATTCCCACAATGACAGCCGTGCCGGTTTCTGTTCCCCAAGATGGACGAAGCACCCCTAAGCCAAGAAGGATGAGGATACCAATAATGGTAGTGAGTCCTACTCCCCAGAATACCTTACGGCTGTTTAACTTGTATATATAGGTTACAACCAGTACAATAAGGAATCCTGCTATCAGGATACATGCAACTCGAAATGGCAATGACATCATAATTCTTTATCTTTTCGCAGTGATTATATAGTCAAGTTGATTAATTCTCCGCTTAGTTTTGCCACCTCTGCCGATAGCGTTTCCGGCAGGAAACGGGCATAAACCTTCTCTGTAATATCCGTGCTGCTATGTCCGAGCAGACGGCTGACTACCGACATGGATAGTCCCTTGTTAAGCGCAAAAACCGCAAATGAGTGCCTGGCTGCGTGCATCGAGAGACTGAACGGAAGGCCGATTTGTTCACCGACAACGGCCAGCGACTGATTGATGCATTTCGTGGCATTGTTGCGGGCTTTGTACAGTGCCTCCGCATCATCCAGATCCAAAGTCTCTTTTACAAGGTTGAACACATATCGGCATCCCTCACGTTTTTCCCGCCATTGCTGTAATATATGTAATGCAGGTTCAGTAAGCGGTATGACATGTCGTTTGTTTGTCTTTATCATAATCTTCCGTAACTCCTTCCTTGCGAAGTCGATATGTTTCCATTGCAGGGTCATCACATCCACTACACGGAGACCGCAGGCGTGGAACGCAAAGAAGAACATTTCTAGAAATTCTTTTCTGCGCGGTTCAGTACAAGTCTTGTAATATTCAAGCAATGCCGCCATCTGTTCCTTACTTAGACTTTTGCCGTCAAACTCTGCCTCTTCTTCAGAAAGCGATACCTTAGTTACAATGCGCATATCTTGAATCCTTGCATTGACGGCAGGTTCCATCATGCCCATTTCACAGGCGTATGCACATGCTTTTAATATCGGAGTCAAAGAGTGGTTGATAGTGGCATCACTGTTCTGCTTGATTTCCCTGCGCCACGATATATAACTGTCTAACAGCTCCGGAGTCATATCGCCTACATAAATGCTGTCAGAACGATAGGTTCCCTGTCGGGTAGCCCTCAGGAATGTCTGGAATATATTCATGCAGCTCTTTCCGTTTTCATACCGGCTCCTTCCGATTCTGTTTCTTGCATAGTCTGAAGAAAGACGTTCCAATGTAAACTCTACGAAGTCCTTCCCTTGATCACGACGCGCAAGAGGTTTGTCCGCAAGAAAGCCCGCCACAACTTCGGCTGTAATCTGATTAGGATGTTTTTCGTTATATTCGGCAAGTAGCGAATCTATACGTTCCACACGTGCCAGCAATAACTGGTTAAGTCGTTTGGATTCACCGCCATGACTTGCACGTATTTCACCCCGTCCCTGGTTGCCGTTCTGGTTCCAGTCCGCAACCTTGACAAAGACATTTGTTGTCTTACGGATTACCTGCCTGTTCCAAGTGTATTCCAACTCGACAGGATAGGCCTTTTCCTTGTCAACCACTTTCGGCGTGCGAAGGCGGTATTTGCCCAATGGATATAGTCTTTTCGGTCTTCCCATATGCTTTTCCTCCCAATTTAATATTCCTGAGGAGAAACAAAGGTAATGTATTTTAGACAAACAAACCCTGTTTTCGAGAAGAAAAAACCGCAATTTAGACAAACAAACCACACCATCAAGCACCATAAAACACCAACGCGACAAACAAATTTTCATTGCTCATCGCGCTGGTATTCAATTGTTTAACCTATCTGAAGGCTATCAATATTCCTCCTCGTTGAAGAAAAAGTCTTCTTTACTTGGATAATCCGGCCAAATATCTTCTATACATTCATATATTTCGCCTTCGTCTTCAATTTCCTGCAAATTTTCTATTACTTCCAGAGGAGCTCCTGAACGCATTGCGTAATCGATCAACTCATCTTTAGTTGCTGGCCAAGGAGCATCTTCCAATTTCGATGCTAATTCTAATGTCCAATACATAGTTCTTAAAACGTTTTTATTGAATTTCTAATTCGGCCGCAAAAATATAATAAAAATTGTCACTTGCAAGACTTTTGCCATATAATTTCATTCTCACCGTTTAAATTGTTTAATCGGCGTGACAAAACGAAAAAATAATCAGACAAACGATTTACATAGGCTATTAATGTAGGATCTATCTCAACTGTTTCAGTCAAAGACAATATGCAACGCTCTGCCCTACGGCATACTGTTCTGCAGACATGAGAAACTGCTGCAGCGCGAGAACCACCCGGCAAGACAAAAAGCTTTAAAGGAGGTAATAGTGAATCTATTTCGTCAATTACATGCTCTAAATTTTCTACATCATCCTGATGAATTATACTTTGTGGGCGCAATTCCTTATATTCCTGATCGGTTGCCAAATAAGAGCCAACAGAAAAAAGCTTTCGTTGGATTTTCAAGAGTTGATTTCGATATTCATCATCCAATACATAAGTTATCAACAAACCAACTTGTGAGTTTAGTTCATCAACAGTCCCATAAGCTTCCAAACGAGGATGTGTTTTTGGAACTCTTATACCTCCAACAAGACTTGTCATGCCGGTATCGCCAGTTTTTGTATAAATCATACTTTTCTTCATATCACATTTATCTTTTTAAAATATCAATTTAAAAGCCCTCTTTGTATGTCTCTTGTCAAAGAAAACAATACCCACATCATACAAATCTACAGTTATACCCGTACGTGCATCAGATTCAATTTCTTTCCACCAATTTCTCTTCGCTGGATTGCTAATATTTTCAATAACTACAATTGTATCAGGACCAGCTTTACCAAGCAGTAGTTCAAATATTTCCTTGTATTTATCAGTGTGTGCAATGTGAACAAAATCCCAACAATTATCCTTTTTATCCAATAAGCACTTGATTTTCTCTACAGAAAAAGATGATACATATTTTATTGCCGGGTAATTAGATAAAAAAGCCCGTATCCTATCTTCATATAAATTCGTATCTGAAAAAGTCACTATAGAATCACATTTCTTTGCATATGACATCCAAACGGCACTTGCACCATTACCTGTTCCCAGTTCAATAATAGTAGAAGGCTTAAAGTAATTAACTAATCTAAACAACAACTTATTCACCTTCACCGAACAAGATGGAAGTTCCTTTATAACTTCAAGTCGTTTCAAATAATCATAAGAATAGAAAGGTAGTCGCTCATAGAAAACATCAACAATTAATTGATACATAAATGGCGAATGAACACCAAAGCCTAAACTTTGGCGAGCCCTGCATATAAATACCAATATTTTTCTCAATGAATACATAACATCATATCGTCATTGCCTACAAATATACTAGATTAAGTTCTTAAAGCCAATAATCCGCCAAATATAATAAGGAGCCGAAACCGGATAAAAAAACAAAAAGGGATGTACCTTGATAGGCACATCCCTTACTTTATATATTCAAAGATCTATTATCTAAATCAATTATTTTACCAATGCTTGGAATTCTGCATTTGTAGCATATTTAGAGAATTCAAGATCTGTAGCAGCTTTCTTAGCTAAAGATGAATCCTTAGCAATAGCATTCTTCAAATTGCTAATTACCATCGCAGCATTGTTTGTACGTGCTCCTAAGATTGCAGACAAATAAGAAGTATATGCATCCGGATTCTTAATACCTTCCAGAGTAGATTTAGCTTTATTATAATCTTTAGTCAAGATTTGAGCCAAAGCAGCACTGTTTGTTTTAACATCACCAAATGAAGTTACAGCTTTTTCATACTGACCTTCTGCGATGTAGTAGTTACCAAATGCCTCGTTCAAAGAAGCAGCACCAGCACCTTTAGCCAAATATGTTTGAGCAGCAGCTTTATCACCCTTGATCAAAGAGATCAAACCTAAGTTAGTATTTGCTTCGTTTGAAGAAGGATTCTTTTGAAGAGCAGATTTAAAGAAGCTTTCAGCTTTATCATAATCACCAGCCTTATAAGCCAACTCTCCTAAGTTATTGTATGCACGATAATCGCTCGGATAGTTTTGAACTGCAGCTTTGAAGATTGCTTCTTTCTCAGCATCAGTGTTTACCAAAGTTGATGCATATAAAGTTTCTTCTACATTCAACACTTTCGGATCATTTTTAAATGCATCCAAAATTTCTTCATCTGAACGCCCGATCAACTGATAATTTACAGTCAAACGAGAACGACGCAATTTCGGAAGAATATCTTCAGCCAAATTCTTAAATACAGAAGAAATGTTCTTAATTTCAGTTTCTCTTTGTTCCGGATCCTGATACATAGAAAGAACGCGAAGAATCAAATCTTTATCTTGAATATTTGATTTAGAAACCAATTCTTGGAAACCTTCCCAGTCTTGAGCTGTGTAAGTTGCATCAACGTTTGTTTCTATTTTCTCTTTCTTCAATTGTTTATTCAGATAATTTTCTGTATTCTTCTGACGTTGTCCAGCCAATTTATCATTCAATTCAACACCACCATCAGGAGATGCAAATGCAGTAATTTCGATATTTTCCATCAATTTACCTTTTTGATCTGCATTGATATCCTTTACAGTTTGATTGAATTCTTTTACAGCGTCTGAGTTCAACTCGCTTTGACGCAAGTTAGCTTGTTGAATCAAGAACATAATATTAGCTTCTTTAGCTTGCTTGATCACACGTTGGAAAGCATCTTCAGCATTTGTAGTATTTGCATTTGCCAAAGTGTTTTTTACCAATTCAGAAGTAGCAATAACTCCATCTGCGATTTTTACAGCCGGAATATTAACAACTTTCTTTCCTACTTTAGCCTGGAATTCCAAATACAATTCAGATTTTGCCATTTCTGGAACATAATCAAAAGAAGTCTTCATTGTATAGTTTCCACCAGCTTTGTAATAAATAGTCTGGTTGTTACCTTCAACTTTCTCACCTTGGAATGTAGCAGATTCTCCTTTTACTTCACCACCTTCCCAACGAAGAACCGGAGTAACTGTAACAACGGCTTTCTTTTTGAAATACTTTTCAGGGAATTTCCCATTAATTGTAACAGGCACCTTACCTCCCACAGCCTCTAGCACTTGAGGAGTAGTAGTGAAATAATCAGAAGACAATTCACCCATTTTGCTACAAGAAGACATAGCAAAAATCAAAACCATTAAAAATGGTAAATACAATTTTCTAATCATAATTATTAAAGTGTTGTTTATTATTAAGTCTTTTAATAAATGCAAAGATATAAAATTCGACGCATCTAAACCATTTTGCTCTGTTTTTTTTTTAATTCATAGGTAAATAACCTATAAATATTTATTAAGCACTGTTAATTACAAATCCAAAACAGTTTTTTAGCACGTAAATTCCTGATTTATAAAAACCGCTTCAGGTTTCGCGGATGGTGCTCTATAATCTCTTTGCGAAGTAAAGCTGAATCAATATGAGTATATATTTCGGTTGTTGTGATGCATTCATGCCCCAATAAAACTTGTATCGCTCTTAAATTGGCACCCCCCTCTAACAGGTGAGTTGCAAAAGAATGCCGAAAAGTATGAGGACTCACCGTCTTGTGTATGCCTGCCAACTCTACAAGTTCCTTTATCATATGAAAAATCATTATCCGTGATAATTTAGTACCACGCCTGAAACTCAAAAAAACATAGGAATCATGACCAGATTTTATATTCGTCATTTGACTTCTTTGCTCAAAATATAAATTCAACTCCTCTATTGCTGATGTAGAAATAGGTACCAACCGTTGTTTTCCGCCTTTACCCTCAACACGAATAAAGCCCTCTTCAAAGTAAAGATCTGACAATTGCAACGAACACAATTCAGAAACACGTAAGCCACAACTATAGAGAAGCTCCAAAATTGCCCTATTACGCTGACCTTCCAGTTTGGTCATATCGACTGCATTAATAATACGGTCTATTTCATCTACCGTCAAGACATCGGGCAATTTTATACCTATTTTAGGTGACTCCAACAAAGTTGTAGGATCTTCCTGCAAATAATCTTCTATGACCAAGAACTTATAAAAAGAACGTATGCCTGATAATATACGAGCCTGCGAACGTGGATGTATACCAATATCCAACAGTCCTGCCGCAAAATTGTGCAAGATATCCAAGTTTACATCCAACACATGAATATTTTCAAGAGCCAGATAAGAAAACAGCTTATCCAAATCACTTAAATAAGCATCGATAGTATTAGAGGATAATGACTTTTCAAGCTGCAAATATTGCTTATATTTACTAATGAGTGCGTTATTCTGCTCCTTATTGTCATTTTTTTCCTGATTATTCATTTCTTTTTCCTAAATTTGTACCCAAATTTTCTACAAAAATAAAACAAAACATTCAAAACAAACAGGCTATGAGAATACAAATTATCAACGGGCCTAATATAAATTTATTAGGGAAACGCGAACCATCAATCTATGGTGCGGTTTCGTTTGATACCTATTTGAATACACTAAAAAATTCATATCCTGATATAAGCTTTTCATACTATCAGTCAAATATCGAAGGTGAGCTTATCAACAAAATTCATGAAATAGGATTCGATTTTGACGGCATAATACTAAATGCCGGAGCTTATACGCATACATCTATTGCCTTACAAGATGCCATACGTGCCATAACGGCTCCTGTTATTGAAGTACATATTTCAAACGTACACAAACGAGAGAAGTTCAGACATAAATCCATGATTTCATGCGCATGTATAGGCGTTATATGTGGATTTGGTCTAAATTCCTACCGATTAGGAGTAGAAGCTTTAATTGATAGAACTCAACAAGAACAATCTAAATAGAGATTATAAACTTATGATGCTAAAAAAAACAAAAATCGTAGCGTCTATTTCAGACTTACGTTGCGATGAAGATTTTATCAGAGACTTATTCAATGCTGGTATGAATGTGGTTCGAATGAATACTGCACATGCCAGTCGTGAAGGATTTGAAAAACTTATCAATAATGTACGCAAAGTTTCAAACCGCATTGCAATTCTAATGGACACCAAAGGACCAGAAGTACGTACTACAAGTCTTGCCAATGGTGAACCTATACAATTCCAAACAGGTGAAAACGTTAAGATTGTGGGAAATCCCCAACAAGAAACGACTCATGATTGCATCGCCGTTTCATATGTCAACTTCGTACATGACCTAAATATTGGAGAAACCATCCTGATTGACGATGGAGAAATAGAACTCTCCGTTATTGAAAAGAATAACGACTTCCTTTTATGTGAAGTAAAAAATGATGCAACTCTGGGCAATAGAAAGAGTGTGAATGTTCCTGGCGTACGTATCAATCTTCCGTCTTTGACTGAAAAAGACCGCAACAACATACTCTATGCCATTGAAAAAGACATAGATTTCATTGCACACTCTTTTGTTCGCAACAAACAAGACGTTTTAGACATCCGTAAGATTCTTGATGAGCATAACAGCAATATCAAAATCATTGCCAAGATTGAGAACCAAGAAGGAGTAGACAACATTGACGAAATTCTGGAAGTTGCCGACGGCATAATGGTTGCGCGCGGCGATTTGGGAATTGAAGTTCCCCAAGAAAGAATTCCTGGAATCCAACGTGTTCTTATTCGCAAATGTGTAAAAGCACGCAAACCTGTAATTGTAGCTACACAAATGCTTCACACGATGATTCAAAATCCCAGACCGACACGTGCTGAGGTTACAGACATTGCCAATGCTATTTATTATCGTACTGATGCCTTAATGCTAAGTGGTGAAACTGCATACGGAAAATATCCGGTTGAAGCTGTTAGAACCATGACAAAAATTGCGGCACAGGCCGAACTCGACAAATTATCAGAGAATGACATTCCTATTCCTTTAGAAGATAATTGCAGTGTAACCGAATTCCTGGCCAAACAAGCAGTAAAAGCTGCAAACAAGATGAATATACGCGCAATTATCACAGACAGTTTCAGCGGATTTACCGCACGAAACCTGGCTGCATTCCGAGGAAAAATTCCCGTATTGGCTATCTGCTACAACGAGAAAACAATGAGACACCTGGCATTATCTTATGGAGTAGAAGCCATTTATATGCCAGAATTGGCCAACGGACAAGAATATTATTTCGCAGCTCTTCGCAAACTGATGAAAGACGGAGTTATCAAGGATAATGAAATGATTGCTTATTTGAGTGGAGGAAAGAAATTTACCCACACGTCCTTCCTGGAAATAAATGTAGTCAGCGACGTCTTAAAATACGCTGAAAATGACGAATATATTCTGCCCAACAAGAATCGGTATTTGTAAACAACGATATTAAAACACAATTCAGGAACGGATTACCCAAACAATCCGTTCCTGAAATACCTTTCCCAATAGCATTTATGCAAGAAACAGAATCAATTGACAATTACATATTGAGCCATATAGATCAAGAAAGTGAATATCTGAAGGCTTTATACCGCGCAACCCATGTCAAGCTATTACGCCCCAGAATGGCATCAGGACATTTGCAAGGACGCATGCTCAAGATGTTTGTTCAAATGATACGTCCCAAAAAGATACTGGAAATAGGAACATACAGCGGTTATTCGGCACTTTGCCTTGCCGAAGGATTAGCAGACGACGGTGTTCTCTATACTTTTGAAATCAATGACGAACAGGAAGACTTTACCCGTCCTTGGCTGGAAAATTCTCCCTATGCAGACAAAATAAAATTCTATATTGGCGACGCTGTGAAACTTATACCTGAAATGGACTTATATTTTGATATGGCGTTCATTGACGGGAATAAACGTAAATATATAGAATATTACGACTTAATCTTACCCAGATTGACACCTGGAGGATATATCATCGCAGACAATACATTATGGGACGGACACGTGCTTGAAGCAACCAACCCGGCCGACCAGCAAACTGCGGGCATTAAGGCATTCAATGACATGATAGCCAATGACGAACGAATAGAAAAGGTTATTCTCCCTTTAAGAGACGGACTAACCATCATTCGAAAAAAAACATCATAAAAACAGTTACATTTCAATATACAATAGACTCATATATACTATATTTGAATACATATTAAAAACTAGATAACATCTATATATGGAAACAACAAGACAAAATAAGATTGCACGCCTGATTCAAAAGGAATTAAGCGACATTTTTCTCCGTGAAACAAAATCAATGAACGGCGTTCTGATTTCTGTAAGCGCAGTCAGAATAAGCCCCGACATGAGCATCGTACGTGCATATCTGAGCATATTCCCGTCAAATAAAGGAAATGAAATACTGGAAAATATAAATAAGAACAGCAAAGCTATTCGCTTTGAATTAGGGAACCGCGTCCGTCATCAATTGAGAATCATCCCCGAACTGCGTTTCTTTATTGATGATTCATTAGATTATCTTGAAAAAATAGATGAACTGCTAAAATAATGAATCTTCCCTTATACATTGCCAAAAGATACCTGATATCGAAAAAGTCTCATCATGCCATAAATATCATATCGGGAATATCGGTATGTGGTGTAGCCTTGGCTACACTGGCACTGGTGTGTACGCTCTCTGTATTCAACGGATTTCAGAACCTGGTCAGCGACTGTTTCACTTCATTTGATCCGGAGCTCAAGATAACAGTAAAGCAAGGAAAGGTATTTGATGCATCCGACAAGAGAATCAGTCAAATCAAAGAGCTACCTGCCGTAAAAGTCTTCACCTTATCGCTTGAAGAAAACGCAATGGTGCAATATAAAGGCAAGCAGGCAATGGTAACCATCAAGGGAGTAGAAGACAATTTTGAACAACTGACCAACATTGACAGCATCCTATACGGCAAGGGAAACTTCATGCTACATGATGAAATTGCCGAATACGGTATACCGGGAATACAACTGACATCCATCTTGGGAACGGGAATTGCCTTTGTTGACCCGTTGGAAGTCTATGCCCCCAGAAGAAATGAAAAGGTCAATATGGCCAATCCTTCGGCCAGCTTCACGCAGCAATATCTGTTTTCACCAGGAGTGGCTTTTATCGTAAACCAACAAAAATATGATGAATCCTATATTCTCACATCCCTTCAGTTTGCCAGGAGTCTGTTTGAATATACCAATGAGGTTTCATCGGTCGAATTAAAGATAAACGAAGGGTATGACATAGATAAGGTTCAGGACGAAATAATAAACATTCTTGGACCGGATTTCACCGTTGCCAACCGGTACGAACAACAGGCTGACATCTTCCGAATCATGAAAATAGAGAAGTTCATTTCATACCTGTTTCTTACTTTCATCCTAATGATTGCCTGTTTCAACATCATAGGCTCACTGTCCATGCTCATCATTGACAAGAAAGAGGATGTAAACACTCTACGGAATCTGGGCGCGAACGACAAACTGATAGTCCGTATATTCCTGTTTGAAGGAAGAATGATTTCACTCATAGGAGCCGTTATCGGTATCGTATTAGGACTCATCCTATGCTTTATCCAACAAAAATTCGGTATTCTGACATTAGGAGGCAACTCAGGAAGCTTCATTGTAAATGCTTATCCCGTAGATGTGCATATTGCCGATGTAATACTCGTCTTTATTACCGTTATCACAGTAGGTTTTATCTCCGTATGGTATCCCGTAAGATACCTGAGCAAAAGATTACTCTAAAACAACCTTGGAGACTTCAATGGGCCAACGCAGAAATATAGAGGCCGATTCCTTGAATTTATCAACCGATTCTGTGGTATAAAACGCGCATGTGCCATGTTTTAAACACCTTTCATCCATTTCCGGATGACGATGCAAGTAATCTTTCAGACTGGAAGCCACATAATCTCCCTGAGATATAATATTGATGTGTCCGGGCATATACTGCCTTATTTTCTTTATCAATAACGGATAATGTGTACATCCCAATATCACGGAATCTATCTGAGGATCTTTTTTAAGAAGGTTGTCTATATGCTGTTTTACAAAGTAGTCTGCCCCCGGCTTGTCAAATTCATTATTTTCAACTAACGGAACCCATAACGGACAGGCTTCACCTACCACGTGTATATCCGGATACAGCTTTCCTATCTCCAACACGTACGACTCGGATTTAATGGTACCTGCCGTAGCCAATACGCCTACATGACGTGATTTGGTCAGCTGTCCTATACATTCTGCCGTAGGACGTATAACACCCAAGACTCTCCGGCGTGGATCAATATACGGCAAGTCTTTCTGCTGAATAGAGCGCAATGCCTTTGCCGATGCTGTATTACATGCCAGTATAACCAGCTGACATCCCATTTCAAAGAGTTTATTTACTGCTTGGAGCGTAAACTCATATACCACTTCGAATGAGCGCGTGCCATATGGCGTCCGTGCATTATCTCCGATATAAATATAATCGTATTGCGGCAAAACTTTCCTAATACAATCAAGTATAGTCAATCCTCCATATCCCGAATCAAAGACTCCAATCGGACCCGGAGAGTCAGATAAATAATGCACAGACATATTTATTTTTCTTTGCTATTATCAATAGCAGGATTAAGCAATGTAGAAGGGATTGCATTATTCACAGGAACCTGAATACCCAATGCAGACTTTACGGCATCAGTTATATCCATTCCGGCTTTTGCATTAACAAACAAATACGCGCCCGTACCCATATCAATGACATATTCCAGATTATATTGTAAAGCTACTCTCGCTATAGCATCATTCAAATCCTGGTTCAATGGCTCAAGCATCTTATTACGCGCTGTTTGCAAAGTATTGCGGATTTCCGACTTAAAAGCAATGCTTTTTTCCATCAGTTCCTGCAATTCCTTATGACGCTTTACCAATATATTCTGTGGAAAATCTTTCTGCTCCTGAAGGAATTCTGCATATTTTCTGGTAAACTCATTTTCCGAGCGCTGAATTTCTGCATCATATTTTCCTTGAAGCACTTTCAACTGACTCTCAGCTTCTGCATATTGAGGCATACATTTCAACACTTCTGAATAATTCAAATAACCAAATTTGGCTTGTGCCAGCAATCCCATAGGAATAGAAAGCACTATCAGTAAGAATAAACGTTTTAGTTTCATTGTAGTTATTATTTATAATAATACAGTACAAAGGTAAAATATATCGGTCAAAAAATCAATAAAGGAATCAAGAAGATAATATATCAGACTCAAAATAACACTCACATACCCTCTTTTATAAACTCATCATGGCTGCTTAGATTTGTGCACCGCCGCATGCACAACACTGCACCACCGTATGCACAACACTGCATTGCCCGGTGCACAACGCTGCATCGCCCAGTGCAGAAATCCCGTGCGGCGTTCTCAAACGGATTTATGCCTTAACATACACCTACAATTCAAGAACAACTCTTCCAATTGTGAGAATAGACTTTTCGAATAGAACATAAAAAAAACACGGACTGCATTCGATATTCTTAATGCAATCCGTGTTTATAATATATCTCTTATAGAGTTTTATTTCAATCCTAATTTAGCTTTTACCTGTGCGGTAACATCTGTACTCAAAGTTTCATTGATGAAAGGAATACCTGCAGTTACATCAAAAATATAGATAAATCCACCGGCAGTACCTACTTCTTTGATAGCAGCCTCTATTTTCTGGCTAATTGCTGCCAGTTTATCCTGAGTTGCTTTCTGCATATTTTGGTTACTTTCTTGAGCATACTGCTGTAGGCGGCCGTATAAATCCTGCAATTCAGACTCTCTTCTTTGACGAATATTCTGAGGAAGTGAATCTTTCTGTTTGTCATACTCTTCACTCTTCTTTGCCAATTCATCCTGCATAATCTTCATTTCACCTTCATACTGCTTCTTCAACTCTTCCAATTCAGCCTGTGCTTTAGTGTATTCCGGCATTGCCTGCATGATAGGCATAGGGTTTATATGACCAAATTTCTGAGCAAAAGCACTCATAGGGATGACAATCAAAGCCATCAAAATAATTTTTTTCAGCATAATTTTATTATTAATAATGAGTTAGTATTTATGTTATTTTATTTCAACTGCGCAAAGTTATAAATTTAATTGGAATATCCTAATAATGACAAGACTTCATCACTAATATCAATGGCAGGAGATGCAAAAATTATTGCAGCATCCGATGCCCTGTCCAATACCAAAGAATAACCACGCTGCATTGATATACGTTTTACAGCTTCATAAATGCTATCATTTATCGGCTTTATCAACTGTGTTTGTTTTTCGCTCATCACACCTTGTGGAGCAAAATATTTCTGCCGCAGTTCTGCTGCCTGCTTTTCTTTAGCTACTATCGCATTTTCACGTTCGGTGCGCTGTGCCGCTGTCAATTTAGATACTTCACTCTGATAGGCTTTGTACATTGATTCGGCTTCACGACTAATAGCATCAATTTCTTCCTGATATTTCTTGGATTCAGAATCCAGTTGACTCACAGCTTGTTGATAAGCAGGTATACGTTGCATGATATATTCCATATCTATTAACGCAAACTTCTGAGCCTGAATGTTCAGCGCCATCAGACATCCCATAATGATTAGTATAAAAGACTTTTTCATAAGCGCTTAATTTATTTAGTTTAGAATTCCTGTCCAATTATAAAGTGGAACTGACTTCCGCTATAACTGCTACTTCCCCTGATCTTATCAAATCCATATCCCCAGTCAATACCCATAAGACCAATCATCGGCAAGAAGATACGAACACCCAAACCAGCAGAACGTTTCATATCAAAAGGATTGAATTTCTTCACATCTGTCCATGCATTACCTCCTTCAAGGAAGCTCAATACATAAATCTGTGTAGATGTTTCGAGCATAATCGGGTAACGCAATTCCAGACTCAAACGCGAATAAGCATAACCTTCATATCCGTATGGAGTCAAAGAACCGTTCTCATAACCACGAAGTCCGATGGTTTCGGTTGCATATGTACTGGAGTATCCAGACATACCGTCACCTCCCATATAGAATGTCTCAAACGGAGATTTTTTATACTTGTTATAATGTCCCAACAAACCAAATTCTACACGTGTCATCAATACCGGACACTTGTTTACTCCACTCAATGCGGTATAAGTTTTGGCTTTGAATTTCCATTTATGATATTCTACCCATTTGTACTTCTTCTGCATATCATCCTGATATGTTTCAGAGCTTGGTGAAGTTGCCAGATTCTTATAATCTACATTGTCAAACCAAGAATATGGAGGTGTGAAGTTTACTGACAAAGAGAATTCAGAACCTCTACGTGGGAATATCGGGTTGTCAATAGAACTACGTGACAATGTCAAGCCAAAACTGATATTGTTACATTTACCATTGGCAATCAAGAAATACTGCCAGTCTTTCAGTACATAACGTTGGTAAGCCAATTCTGCGGTCAATACGAAATAGTCATCCGGCCATTTCAAACGTTTACCCCATCCTAACGACAAACCATATAACTGAACAGACTTGTCAGGGTCATAATACGAATCATATCCATAATAGCTTGTATTATAGTTACCATAACCATAATAATAGTTATAATAGCTGTTGTAATATGCGTCGTTATAATAATTATCGTTCACATCGGTCTGTTTTGAATAGAACGCAGTCACAGAGAACTGATTCGGACGTTTTCCACCAAACCAAGGATCAAAGAACGACAAGCTGTAAGACTGATAGTAACTACCGTTTGTCTGACCGCTGACTGTAAGCGTCTGACCATCTCCCTGAGGTAAGAATCCACGCTTATTCTCATTCTTTGAGAACAAGTTCTTCATTGAGAAGTTAGTAAACTTCAGACTTAACTTTCCGATAACTCCGGTTTGTCCCCATCCGGCAGAGAATTCTATCTGGTCATTGGCCTTTGATTCCAATATATAATTAATGTCAACTGTTCCAGACTCAACATCCGGTTCCACTTGCGGATTGATTGTTTCCGGATTGAAGTGTCCCATCTGAGCCAGTTCTCGATATGAACGCATCAGGTTTTCCTTGCTGAAAAGTTCACCCGGACGTGTACGAAGCTCACGACGAACCACATTCTCATACAAGCGGTCGTTACCTGTAATACGCACACGGTTGATAGTTGCCTGAGGACCTTCAATAATTCTCATTTCCAAATCAATAGAGTCATTATCAACATTTACCTCTACCGGATCCAGACTAAAGAATACATATCCGTTATTATAATATAAGTTACCAATTGCATCTTCATCATCACGAGTTCTTTCCGTTATAAGAGTCTGGTTATACACATCACCTCTCTTCATACCCAAAAGAGAACTCAATAAATCAGTGGAATATACAGTATTTCCTACCCAATTGATATCACGTACATAATACTTCTGACCTTCATCTATCTTTATATGGATATCAACTGTACGGTCATCATAGTTGCTGACACTATCCCATACGATAAGTGCATCACGATAACCTAATTCATTATACTTGTTGATAACATTTTCCTTATCTGCCGTGTAGTTATCTTCGATAAACTTTTTCGTTTTAAACAAGTTCACAAGCTTACCTTTTTCATTCGTCTTCTTCATAAGACGCTTTATCTTCTTGTCGCTCAAAGCAACGTTTCCGTCAATGGTAATCTTGTGGATTTTGATTTTTTCTTTCTTATCAATATTGATATCTACAACAACCTGATTGGTCTTGTTTGGATCATCACGCTGAAGAATTACAATTTCTGCATTTTTAAATCCTTTATCATCAAAATAACGTTTGGCCAGCAGTTTTGCACGATCTATGATATTCGGCGTAATCTGTCCACCTTTCATCATTCCCAATCGAGATTCCAAATCTTCGCGTTCAGACTTTTTCACTCCATGGTATACGATATCAGATATACGGGGTCTTTGCGCCAAAGCTATATTCAAATAGATTTTCTTTCCAACGATACTGTCAGCCTCAATCTTCACTTGAGAAAAAAGTCCGTTTTTCCAGTAACTTTTTATGGCCTGTGTCACTTCATCTCCCGGTACAGTAATAGTTTGTCCTACCGATAACCCCGAAAGTCCAATCAACACATAATCTTCATAACCTTCACCACCGGTAACGCGAATACCTCCAATCTCATATTGCTGGGGCGTTCCTGAATATATAATCAACGGATTGGTAATCTTTTCCTGATTATCTTCCTGTGCGTTCACGCAGACGGGCATCAATGTCAACCCAGCTACGAACAAGGCTCTACATATTGTCTTTAACATCAAATTATGAATTAGCATTCTTTTCATCATCATTGTTAATCGTTATTCGTTGACCACTTGCTCACTCGTCATTCCAAAACGGCGCTCACGTTGTTGATAGTTACAAATAGCCTTATAAAAATCTTCTTCATCAAAATCCGGCCAGAAAGTATCGCAGAAATACAATTCTGAATAAGCACATTGCCACAACAGATAATTGCTCAAACGAAGTTCCCCTCCCGTACGAATCAGCAAATCAGGATCTGGCATAAAAGAAGTAGACAGGTTTTGTGATATCAAAGTCTCATCTATATCCTCTACGTCAAGAGTTCCTGCTTTTACCTTTGCAGCAATCTGTTTAAGCGTTTGTGTAATTTCCCATCTAGAAGAGTAGCTCAAAGCAATCACCATTGTCATTCTGGTATTTCCTGCAGTACGTTCCATACATTGTTGTAAACGTACTCTTACAGTTTCAGGCAAACGTTCCATATCGCCAATAACACGAAATGCAACGTTATTCTTCATAAATATTTCCTCTTCAATAGAATCTAACAGTAATGCCATCAATGCAGCGACTTCATCCTGCGGGCGATTCCAGTTTTCTGTCGAGAAAGTATATAATGTCAGGAACTTAACACCTGCTTCTGCGGCTGTTCTTACTATTTTACGAACAGTCTCAACACCAGCCTGATGCCCATAGCTCCGCTTTTGATTATGAGCTTTTGCCCATCTGCCGTTACCATCCATAATTATGGCAACATGAGCAGGCACTCGCTTTATATCTATTTGTTCTTTGTATGACATGGTATTTCAATATTGATGCTTTGACTTTTCTAATTAAATCCCAAATGTCCGATTCGTCCTTTCCAGACTTCATTTGAGCCGTCAGCCCAGAATATCCAGAGATAGTGATTATCATCTATCAAATAGGAATAATACGGGTCACGTCCTTTAAATTCGGCAGGCAACATTACTTTATTTGTCTGAGGAATCCATCCTATACCGCCATCTACTGATTTATACATATATTCAAAAGCAGGTATACCTTTAGATGTAGCATAATCATTTGCGCCTCCGAAAGCATATAATCCATTATCATATGCAATTGTGGTCAAATTAGCCAATCGCGGACATCCTGAATTATTGTTGGATGCTTGAGGATAATATGTCCATGCTTTTTCTGTAGAGAGTTTCGTCCAGACAACAGCTGTTGTATCTGAGGATGCAGCTCTGACACCCACCAGGGTCAATCTTTCTATATTACCGGCAGTATTTAAATGAGTTGTAGAATATGTCAGACTTTCATCCGGGAAGAATTCGTTTTTCTTATTCAATGTCTGTACAGCATAATTATCCAAATCCACTGCACATATATCATCTCCTATCAAAGTAAACAGCTGACGGGTAGCTACCGATGCAGCAAACATCTTGTCATATAACGTTTCATTCGTAAGATTCCAGTCAACACCGTTTGCAGACACATACATTTTTTTATCTGCAAGCATATATAATTTATCTTCAATTGATAGTATTGAAGTATAATCAGCTTTCTGCAAAGAAATCGGTTGCAAGCCAGACCACAATTGTCCATCACTTGAAGAAGTCACCTTTAATGCTCCATCGCCTGAATCGACAAACACATACATCACTCCATTAGAATATACAGCCTTCTGCCTGGATTCTGCAGGAAGTGCAAAATTACCATCTACCTTGTTCCAATATAAAGAATCTGGATCTACCTGATGAACGTTTATCTTTATTTGATATTGACGATAAGCTCCGTTCAAAGCATAAGCCTTGAATGATACCGGTTCACGGAAGTCAATAGAATCGGTCGATGTCCATACCGTATCCTTACCGTTCTTCAGATATGTCAATGCATACGCATAAGAAGTCGTTATGGATGTTACTACTCTGGATACGTCTGTACCTAAAGGCAAAGAATCCTTATTATAAATTTCATTGGATAGTTGGTCTATCGTAAAAGGATATAATGAACCATCTACCGTATAAACGAATGTAGTATCCTTTCCTGCAGAAGTTTTTCCCGGAACTTTTGTCTCAATTGTTCCGATAGAGAATGCAGAAATAATTGCGTCTGAAGTCAAATCATAATTCGTTCCATCACTATCCAGACACGAAGTAAAGGCACAAGACACCAATAAAAAGCCTATCAATAGATATAAAGAGTTCTTTCTCATTGAAATGATAATTGATTACAAGCTGCAAAAATAGAAACAATTTTGTCTCTATAACAACAAGGTGAAAAGTTTTATATAAAATTATAGATAAAACATCCTAATTTATCTACATTTCGCTGTTTTAGATAGATATTTTTATTTCCTAATTTGTGCGAAATGCAAATAATCAACGCCCCATCTTTTATACGATTCAAAACGGTTTGCCGTAGACAATACCGGAGCAGATACGCCATTAGACAGGGAACAAGCAGAGCGCTCTATATAAGCCTCATCCCATAAACCTGAGTCTATGAAACTTTGAAGCAGTTCACGCCCTCCTTCAACCAATAAGGACTGAATACCCCGTTCATACAAACAAGACATTATCTGAGGCAATATATTTGAAGAAAAATCCAATTTACAATATTCCACTCCATTCCTGTTTTCCTGTTCTTTCGCTGTAAACACTACGGTAGGTACAGTTCCGTCAAACAAATGGAGAGAAGCAGGCAAAGAATTCTCACGGTCAATAACAAGTCTAAGCGGATTTTCTCCCCACCAGCTACGTACTGTCAAACTTGGATTATCCAGCAAGGCGGTTCTCCTTCCGACAAGAATTGCCTTACATTCAGAACGGTGTTTGTGTACCAGCATTTGTGTTTCTGCTGAAGATAATATAACCGGAGAACCACCCGTTCGGGAAACATCAATGAACCCATCTGCAGATTGTGCCCATTTCAAAACAACATAAGGCCTTTTTTCCGAATGAAACGTAATAAATCTGCGATTCAGCTCACGACATTCCTTCTCAAGGACTCCTACCTTAACATCAATCCCGGCGTTCCGCAATTTCTGTATTCCCCGCCCGGCTACTTTAGCAAAAGGATCGATGCACCCAACAACCACACGCGGTATCTGCTTTTCTATAATCAAATCTGCACAAGGTGGAGTCTTACCATAATGGGAACAAGGCTCCAGACTCACATAAATAGTAGAATTCTTCAATAATTCAGGATTACGAACAGAACGTATTGCATTTACCTCTGCATGAGGTCCACCACACCGGATATGATATCCTTCACCTATAATTCGGTCATTATATACTATAACAGCACCAACCATCGGATTAGGAGCAGCTCCATACCGACCATTATATGCCAACGTCAAGCAACGCTGCATATATTTTTCATCCTCAATCATAAATATGTTCTTTTATTCATTACTTTTGCAACTATTATGAAACAAGCTATCAAATACATCCGACAACAGCTTCAAAACATATATCCTGCAGAAGAAGTTCAAGCACTCATTTATCTGTTGCTTGAGAAGAAGCATAACATGAGCAAACTTGATATCTGCATGGGCAAAGATAAGATTTTCTCAACAGAAGAACGGAAGGAATGGGAAGATATTGTAAAACGTTTGCATAACGAAGAACCTGTTCAATATATCTTAAACGAAGCTGATTTTTGTGGATTATGCTTTAAGGTAACCCCAGACACTCTTATTCCACGTCCGGAAACAGCAGAACTTGTAAACTGGATTATACAAGACTATTCACATCTGGCGCCTTCTGTTCTGGACATCGGAAGCGGAAGCGGATGCATAGCCATATCTATTTCCGCAGCATTACCCAATGCTAAGGTAGAAAGTTGGGATATATCTGCGGCTGCTCTTGACATTGCCAGATTCAACAACGAAAAGGCAGGCACAAGTGTAACATTCAATCAACAGGATATTCTTTCAAATTATTTACCTCAGCGCGAATTAGATATTCTTGTAAGTAATCCGCCATATATAACAAACTCTGAAAAAGCGGAGATGAGCAACAACGTTCTGCAATGGGAACCATCAACTGCTCTTTTTGTCTCAGACAAAGATCCCCTGATTTTCTACCGGGCCATTGCTGAATATGGCTGTCAGTCATTAAAAGAATACGGGAGTCTTTATTTTGAGATTAACCGTGCTTACGGAAATGAGACCGTCCGCCTGCTCGAAGACATGGGATATAAAAACATAATATTGAGAAAGGATCTGTCGGGTAATGACAGAATGATTAAAGCAACTTTTATAAAAGCAGCCAAGTCATGAAAGAACTTACAGAAAAAGAAGCGCTATATAAAATAGCAGCTTACTGTTCAACGGCCGAACACTGTCTATCTGAAGTAAAAGAAAAACTAGAAACTTGGAACGTATCTTCCGAACAACAAGAAAACATTATCAAATACCTTGTAAAAGAGCAGTATATTAATGAAGAACGCTATGCACACTCATATGTTAACGACAAGTTTCGATTTAACAAATGGGGAAAAAACAAAATCAAACAAGGATTGCAACTAAAAGGCATTTTGCCAGAAACTATCCAAAATGCATTAGAATCTATCAATACTGATGAGTACATACTCACCTTACGTCAACTTTTAAATGCAAAAAATAAAAGCATAAAGGCACGTAATGATTACGAACGCTGTGGCAAACTTATCCGCTTCGCAATAGGAAGAGGCTATGAATTATCCATTATCAAACAATGCATTACAAACGCTGAAGATGATTATGACCTGGATTAAAGCACTTCTTGATCTTGCATATCCACGTTTTTGCGTAGTATGCGGACAAAAACTGTCCGCACAAGAGGAACATATTTGTACGCTATGCCTCGCTACGCTTCCACGAACCAATTACCATCTGCATCTGGAGAATCCGATGGAAGAAAAGTTTCGTGGGAAAATACCTCTTGAAAAAACTGCAGCCTTATACTTTTACCAAAAAGGAAATTTATCATGTAACATCATTCATCAACTGAAATACAAGCAACAACCTGAAATTGGTATTTTTTTCGGCAAAATATATGCACTTGAAATATTATCATCCGGCTTTTTCAATGGCATCGATTATCTAATGCCCGTTCCTTTATCAACCCAACGCTATAAACAGCGTGGTTATAATCAAGCTGAAATGATAGCGCTTGGAATATCCAAAGTAATCAATATACCTATAGCTCCTCCTATCATAAAACGAATTCATAACAATCCGACCCAAACACATAAGAACCGTATCGAACGTGTTCTGAATACAGAGCATCTATTCCTTGCGGAATCAACAGAAACATTATCCTATAAACATATTCTACTTATCGATGATGTTGTGACAACTGGTTCCACCCTCACTGCGTGTGCTTCTTCACTGACAAATACTCCGGGCATACGTTTCAGTATCCTCACTCTAGGATATACATTATAATCTATATTGAATTATAAAGCATATAATTATTACCGGTTGTTATTACAAGCACACTGCATTAAACCCGAGCCTTTAATTTATGCAAAATCAATAGAAAAATCATTTGTAAATACAACAACATTCACTACATTTGCGCGATATTTTACAAATAACTACATTCAAAATCTATTATGGAGACATTGGAAAAAATTTTTGCAGAGAAATTGTTAAAGGTAAAAGCAATCAAATTACAACCGGCCAATCCTTTTACATGGGCTTCAGGATGGAAGTCTCCGATCTATTGCGACAACCGTAAGACATTGTCTTACCCTTCACTTCGTAATTTTGTTAAGATTGAAATTTCCCGATTGATTCTGGAAAAGTTCGGTCAAGTCGATGCTATTGCTGGAGTTGCAACTGGCGCCATACCACAAGGAGCATTGGTTGCTGACGAACTGAATCTACCTTTTGTTTATGTACGTTCTAAACCAAAAGATCACGGATTGGAGAATCTTATCGAAGGAGAACTTCGTCCGGGAATGAAAGTTGTAGTTATTGAAGACCTTATTTCAACAGGCGGAAGCAGCTTAAAAGCTGTTGAGGCATTACGTGCAAACGGTTGTGAAGTTATCGGTATGGTAGCATCATTTACTTATGGTTTTGCTGTTTCTGTTGAAGCTTTCAAAAAAGCCAACGTTGAATTAGTAACTCTCACTAATTACGAAGCTGTATTAAAAGCTGCTCTTGAAACAGAATATATTGCAGAAGAAGATATTGAAGTACTTCAAGCCTGGAGAAAAGACCCAGCCAATTGGAATGTAAAATAACTCAACCTTAATTATAAACAAAAGGCTGTGTCAAAAGACTATAGAGACTTAGATTGATTACATATTAACATGTATCAGTCTGTATATTAAGTCCCACTTTTGACGCAGTCTTTTTTATTACATATTTGCAATATGACCCAATTTGAAAGCGGAATCAAAATGATTCCTTATAGCCAAGAAAAAGTATATGCCAAACTTTCTGATTTAAGTAATCTGGAAGCTGTAAAAGACAAAATACCTACAGATAAGGTACAAGATCTGCAATTTGATGCTGATTCCGTAAGTTTCAGTGTTTCTCCGGTAGGCCGACTGGCACTGCGTATTGTCGACAGAGAGCCATTAAAATGCATTAAGTTTGAAGCTGCCAATTCTCCTATTCCTTTCAATTTATGGATTCAAATTCTTCCCGTAACAGAGAATGAATGCAAGATGAAACTCACCATAAAGGCAGAAATCAATATGTTTTTAAAAGGAATGGTTTCAAAACCTATGCAAGATGGTATTGAAAAATTGGCAGATATGTTGGCTATGATACCATACTAACATCTTCATCTACGCCATATAATACAACTATTAACGAATTCATTATATATAGGAACATGACAACTCAAAAACTTTGGGAGAAAAATTTTGAAGTAAATAAAGAAATAGAACGTTTCACTGTAGGACGTGATCGTGAGCTTGATTTATATCTTGCCAAATACGACATTATGGGTTCTATGGCTCATATAACAATGCTCGAAAGCATTGGATTACTCACAAAAAGTGAACTCAATATTTTGCTTCAGGAATTGAAAAGTATCTATTCTATCGCTGAACAAGGACTGTTTACCATAGAAGATGGAGTAGAAGACGTCCATTCACAAGTAGAACTGATGCTTACCCGTAAACTAGGAGATATCGGAAAGAAAATACACAGTGGACGTTCTCGCAACGATCAGGTCTTACTTGATTTAAAGCTTTTCACACGAGATCAGATAAAGGATATTGCCCAACTCTGCGAAGCTTTTTTCCATACCTTGCAAGAGCAAAGTGAACGCTACAAAAATGTGTTAATGCCCGGATACACTCATTTGCAAATAGCCATGCCGTCTTCTTTCGGATTATGGTTTGGAGCATATGCTGAAAGTCTGGTCGATGACATGATTCTGCTTCAGGCAGCTTTTCGGATATGTAACCGTAATCCACTGGGTTCAGCAGCCGGATACGGTTCATCTTTCCCGTTAAACCGCACCATGACTACTAAGCTTCTAGGATTTGATACACTTAACTATAATGTAGTATATGCTCAGATGGGACGTGGAAAAACCGAACGCAATGTAGCTTTTGCTTTGGCAAGTATTGCCGGAACTCTTTCCAAACTGGCATTCGACGCTTGCATGTTCAATAGTCAGAATTTCGGATTTGTAAAATTACCCAATGAATGTACTACAGGTTCGAGCATCATGCCTCACAAAAAGAATCCGGATGTTTTTGAACTGATACGCGCCAAATGCAATAAGTTGCAGTCACTTCCAGGACAAATCATGATGATTGCAAACAATCTTCCATCCGGATATTTCCGCGATCTGCAAATCATCAAGGAAGTATTCCTTCCGGCTTTTGACGAGTTAAAAGACTGTCTGCGGATGGCTAATTATATCATAGAACGCATTGAAGTAAACAAGCATATCTTGGATGACGAAAAATATACTCCTATATTCAGTGTAGAGAAAGTTAACCAGCTTGCAGCCTCAGGAGTACCATTCCGTGATGCCTATAAACAGGTAGGGTTGGAAATCGAAGCCGGAAAGTTCAGCACAGACAAAAAGGTATGCCACACACACGAGGGAAGTATTGGCAATCTATGTACTGAAGAAATAGCTTTGCAAATGCAAAACATCATCCAACAGTTTAACTTTACATTGATAGAGGAAGCCGAAAACAAGTTATTAAATCGTTCCTAATCATATAATCGAAGCATGTTTCTGTAATCAATGAAAACATGCTTCGATTTTAAATAAGAAGAAGCTTCATTTATAAGAGAGGACAGCACACAATTCTTTTTAATAAAGACATCCTATCAATCTGCCAAAATTCAAAGCCCAAGACAAAAAAAACGTTCATATTTTTGCAGATTTAAAAAATTACTATACCTTTGCACCGCATTCAACAAATGATGCATCCTTTAATATTCAAATGCGGAAATAGCTCAGTTGGTAGAGCATAACCTTGCCAAGGTTAGGGTCGCGAGTTCGAATCTCGTTTTCCGCTCCAAGGATGCTCGGATGGTGGAATCGGTAGACACGAGGGACTTAAAATCCCTTGGCTATTGCAGCTGTGCGGGTTCAAGTCCCGCTCCGAGTACATTAAGAGGTTATTTCAGTAGAAATAACCTCTTAATTTTTTATCCATAACCTTATCATTTCAAGGCATCCATTACAGGAACAGTTCGCATTGTTGGGGATTTAACAAATTAGGCATATAATTTCGCT
>OBKR01001068.1_pt1 | contig 25685 bp, 17 predicted proteins | sample 1518991 | NCBI WGS metagenome assembly OBKR01 (sample SAMEA2452117, study PRJEB22498) | human gut metagenome | biome: human feces; feature: human gut; material: feces | place: Australia | collected 2012
GACTATATTTCAATTATTTCAAAGACCAATTTCCATTTTTAACGGGACAGTAATGAACCGATAATCCAAAATTCATCTGCATCAAAAAGAGTTGCACATCACCGATTTTATTAAATTACTGATTATCAACAAATACCATTTTCAAGTTGTACATAATACTAGCGCTGGTCTTTTAGATATAAAGAGTAAATTTGCATCCGGAAAAATCGAGTTACAAATACTTTTTTTCAAGACTATGCTTATGAATAGAAAAATTACAATTTACACCTTGCTTTCACTCTTTATGGGAATCCTTTCGGCATGCAGTTCGAAAGATAAAGTATCAAACCAGACAGAAACTACTGTAGAAATTACGGTAAAGAACCAAAAGGGAGAAAGCATCGCAGGAGAAACGGTACAGATGTATGACAAGAATACTTATGAGATTTTCAAAGAGAATCCTACCCTTAAAGGACAATTGCAGACAATCACCGACAACCGGGGAAAAGCCGTCTTCAGATTGAAAAAAGACGAATGGTTCAATAAAATAAAAGAAAAGGAACTGATGTTTGTCGTAATAAAAGGCAATGTCCCCAACTATCAGTGGTGGAGTACGGGCGGAAACATAAAAGCCGGCAAGAACCAGTCTTTTGAAATCATAATTGAGAGCAATCCTGCCACAGATACTTCTCTGCTGATTATAGAAAATGACATTCTCGTCGGATTAAAGGATAAGAATTTAACCAGTGTCATATTGCCTCAGAACATCAAAGGTATTGCAGATAAAGCTTTCAAGGAATCACAAATTCAGACCATTGTTCTGAATGAAGGAATGCTGAGTATCGGAAACGAGGCTTTTAAAGAAAGCAAGCTGCAGTCAATCGTATTTCCTTCTACCCTGACAAGTATCGGAAGAAATGCCTTTGAAGACTGCAAAAGCATCAAAGACATAGATCTCTCAAAGACCAGATTGCAGAACATCGAAACTGAAACTTTCCGTGAAAGCAGCATTGCTGAAATATCTTTTCCCGCAACATTGCAGACTATAGCATCACAGGCTTTTCTGAAAGCTGAAAGACTTTCGTCCGTAAAACTGCCCGACGGCATTCAGACAGTAGAAGATGAAGCATTCTGTGAGTCAGGTATTACCTCCGTTACAATGCCCAACAATATAAAGCTTATAGAATACCGTGCATTTGCCGATTGCAGTAATCTCAAATCGGTAGAGTGCTATGGCCCGGCACAGCAAAACAACGGAAAAATGGGAATCGGATGCTTTCAGAACAATCCTCAACTGTCAAAATTCACTTTCCCTGAGAGCATCGCTGAACTGAAAGGATGGAACTTTATTGGATGTTCGTCACTGAAAGAATTCATCATTCCGCAAAACATGAAAAGTATCGAGGCTTACGGACTCGTAACCAACTACAATGTAGACAAGATTACTTTTCTATCCGTCGTTCCACCGGCACTTAAAGAAAAGGCATTACCCTTTTACAACAATATAAAAGAAATCCGCATACCGAAGGGGAGCAAAGAAACTTACCAGAAACAATGGGAAGGTTCTTATGACAGTTATCTGAAAAAAGTTATTGAGAATAACTGATTCTTCATTAATAATATCGCGTATTTGCTTAAACAAAAGGCCATTGTTTCTGACTTATCGTTTAGAAACAATGGATCCTTTTTATGTATTAATTCGTAAATTACAGACAAGAATTATTTCTTTATGGTAAATATAAACTCAAGTCCTCCCGTAGGCGCTATACGTGCGAAGATTGTTCCGCCATGGAATAATACCGAGTTTTTCACAATGGCCAGTCCCAGTCCGGTTCCTCCCAGCTTGCGTGAACGTCCCTTGTCTATACGGTAAAAACGTTCAAACAAATGCTCCAGATGTTCCGGTGCCACACCTACTCCATTATCAGCAAAACTGAATCTGTAATATTCATCCGTTTCAAAAATACATTTCACGGTTATGGTCACCTTCGGACCGGCATAAGCAATTGCATTATCTGTCAGATTACGGAATATGGAATAAAGCAACGAGTGATTTCCATTTACTTTCATTGGAGGCTGCAGAAGCATCAGGAATTGCATTTCCTTTTCACGCAGCTGCAAAGCTACATCCGCCTGCACCGTCGAAACAATCTGATACAGATCTACCTCTTCCATTTCAATGGACTGAGAAGCCTCATCCATTCGTGTAAGCAGTGAAATATCACGGAGCAGACTGGCCAGCCGGTTGCTTTGTGCGTAACAGCGTTCCATAAACGAATCACGCTGCTTTACATCCATGTCCGGATTGGATATGATGGTCTCAAGATATCCCTGTATGCTGCTCACCGGTGTTTTCAGTTCGTGAGCAATATTCTGTGTAAGCTGTCTTTTCAACCGTACTTTGTCTTCTTCACTGTTGCGCAATTGTGTATACAGACGCACGATATGATGAGAAATCTCTCCCAATTCATTATTGGGGAATTCAAAATGCACATCATCCATATTCTCGTCTTTCTCTGCCTGCATGGCAAAACAGCGCAACTGGTCTATGGTCTTTCCCAGATTGCTCGTATAGCGATAGTAAATATATGCCAAAATAAGAATCAATGCTATTGAAAACCACAGATAATTCCAGTCTATCGACAAATCATCCATCAGTCCGGCGCTATTGTATGGTAAAGCCGAACGTATGATGATTTCACCATCCTTAAAATAGGTAGCCGAATAGAAAAAGTCCTCACTCAGCGTACTCGACGTGCGGAGTATATCGTAACCGCTACCGGTACTCAATGCCATTTTCACTTCCTTCCGTCCGGCATGATTGGCAGCAGAGCGATAGTCCTTTCCCGTATCATACAATACGGTACCGTCTTTCCGAATCACAGTAACACGCAAGTCCGGATAAGTATGCAACTTTACATACCTGTCCATGATCGAGTCATTCCATATCTGTCCGCTTTCCGAAAGTCTTTCATACATCTGCCGGTTATAAGCCTGAAGTCTGGTATTTAAAATTTCTATTTTAAACATCTTCTCACGCTGATACTGATATACCAGGAAGCAAGCGGCAAATGAAAGAAACAAAAGCAATACAGAAAAGAACAAACGGCGACTAAAAGATATCATACGAACTACAGATGCCATTTTTCTTTCCTTCATATTTTATTTGTCCTCAAAACAATATCCATATCCCAAACGGGTAATAATACACTTACCGTAATCACCCACTTTCTTGCGCAGACGCGTAATGTTCACATCAACCGTACGGTCAAGCACATATACCTCATCACTCCATATCTGTGCCAGTATGTCTTCACGCGAGAATACTTTATTAGGCGATTTCAAAAGAAGCTTCAATATTTCAAATTCCTTTTTGGTAAGCGAAACGTCCTCACCGTCAATCGTCACTTTCTTTTGCTGGATATCAAGGCTCAATCCCTTGTATGAAAGAACTTCCGATGCGGTATCCTTCACTTCTACCGTACGGCGCAAGACCGCTTTCACGCGCACAATAACTTCACGCAGCGAAAAAGGCTTCGATATATAATCATCTGCCCCCAGATTAAAACCGGTAATGGTATCATTTTCCGTATCACGGGCTGTAATAAATATAATGGGAATTGAAGCGGTTTCCTTGTTTTTCTTCAGCATGCTAGCCATTTTAAAACCGGAAATCTCTCCCATCATCACATCCAGCAACATCAGATTATAAACAGAAAGGTTCAATTTCAGAGCCTCCTCTGCCGAGTTGGCCGTATCCACCCAGAATCCTTCATTTTCAAGGTTATATTTTAAGATTTCACACAAATCTTCCTCATCATCCACAACTAAAATTCTAGAATTGTTAACTGCTCTTTGTTTTAAACTGTCCATATTATCTTACCTTTTTCAATTTCTTTGCAAAGATGTATCTTCCTTATTACGAAGATGCAATATATGCATTACATTCTTATTACAAAGTATAAATCTAGTTATTTTTTCAAAATGCAAAATTATAAAAATCCGTTAACCGAAATCATTTCGAACTACGTATGAAAGAAAATAAATGTGCTTCTCATTTTTTAATCGGAAAAATAAGATTTGCATGTCAAAAAATGCTATTTTTGTAACCGATAGCCGACTTTTTGTTCCAATACTGAACCGGCATGAATTTTAATTACTAACAAATATTTATTGATATTGAATTAATGGGTAGAGTTTTAATTATCGGCGCAGGAGGTGTAGGCACCGTAGTTGCGCATAAAGTAGCACAAAATCCAGATGTGTTCACTGATATTATGATAGCAAGTCGTACAAAATCAAAATGCGACAATGTAGTAAAGGCTATAGGTAACCCGAACATCAAAACTGCTCAAGTTGATGCTGACAATGTAGACGAACTTGTTACGTTGTTCAATGATTTCAAACCGGAAATCGTTATCAATGTAGCCCTTCCATATCAAGACCTTACCATCATGGAGGCTTGTCTGAAAGCTGGAGTCAACTATCTGGATACAGCCAATTATGAGCCTAAAGATGTGGCACACTTCGAATACAGCTGGCAGTGGGCCTATAAAAAAAGATTCGAAGAAGCCGGACTGACCGCTATCCTCGGATGCGGATTCGACCCGGGAGTAAGCGGCATCTATACAGCTTATGCAGCCAAACATCATTTTGACGAAATACAATATCTGGATATCGTTGACTGCAATGCAGGTAATCACCACAAGGCATTTGCCACCAACTTCAATCCGGAAATCAACATCCGTGAAATTACCCAGAACGGACGTTATTATGAAAACGGACAGTGGGTTACAACCAAACCTCTGGAAATACACAAGTCTCTGACTTATCCGAATATCGGACCGAAAGATTCCTACCTGCTTTATCACGAAGAGCTGGAATCACTGGTTAAGAACTATCCTACTATCAAGCGCGCACGCTTCTGGATGACCTTCGGACAGGAATACCTTACTCACCTGCGTGTAATCCAGAATATCGGAATGGCCCGAATTGACGAGGTAGAATACAACGGAGTAAAAATCGTTCCATTACAGTTCCTCAAGGCCGTTCTCCCCAATCCGCAGGATTTAGGAGAGAATTATGACGGAGAAACATCTATCGGTTGCCGTATACGCGGTATCAAAGATGGTAAGGAACGTACTTATTATGTATATAACAACTGCAGCCATCATGCAGCATACCTTGAAACAGGCATGCAGGGAGTAAGCTACACCACAGGCGTACCTGCAATGATTGGTGCCATGATGTTCCTGAAAGGATTATGGAAAAAGCCGGGAGTATATAATGTAGAGGAGTTTGATCCGGACCCATTCATGGAACAGCTCAACAAACAGGGATTGCCCTGGCACGAAGTTTTTGACGGAGACCTTGAATTATAAGAATCACCGTCACCATTTGTCATAAACTTAAAAAGTCATACAGCATGAATATAGGTGATAAAGCTCCTGAAACACTCGGTTTCGATGAAAACGGAAAAGAAATCAGACTGAGTGATTACAAAGGGAAAAAAATCGTGTTATATTTCTATCCGAAAGACAACACGTCAGGATGTACTGCCCAGGCATGCAGTCTGCGCGACGGATATGAAGATTTACGCAAAGCCGGATACGAAGTCATTGGTGTCAGTGTAGACGGTGCTGCATCACATCAGAAATTCATAGCCAAGCATTCACTCCCATTTACCCTGATTGCCGATACGGACAAGAAACTCGTAGAGGAATTCGGAGTGTGGGGAGAAAAGAAAATGTACGGACGCACATACATGGGTACCTTCCGTACAACTTTTATTATTAACGAAGAAGGTATTGTTGAACGTATCATAGGTCCCAAAGAAGTCAAGACCAAAGAACACGCACAACAGATACTGAAATAAAAAACAGAGAAATTTAAATGGCAAAAAAAGATAACGGAGAATTGGAATTCGGAGCAGCCAACAGCGAAAAGCTGAAAGCACTGCAGGCAGCCATGGATAAAATAGAAAAAAGCTTCGGAAAAGGCTCTATCATGAAACTGGGTGATGAAAACATCCAGGAAGTAGAGGTTATCCCTACCGGCTCCATCGGACTGAATGCAGCTTTGGGTGTAGGAGGTTATCCCAAAGGCCGTATCATTGAAATATACGGACCGGAATCTTCAGGAAAGACCACACTGGCCATACACGCCATCGCCGAGGCTCAAAAAGCAGGCGGTATAGCTGCTTTTATCGATGCGGAACATGCTTTTGACCGCTTCTATGCAGCCAAACTGGGAGTAGATGTCGATAATCTGTGGATTTCACAACCAGACAGTGGAGAGCAGGCACTTGACATTGCCGATCAGCTTATCCGCTCTTCTGCAATAGACATCATCGTTATAGACTCTGTAGCTGCACTTACTCCGAAGGCAGAACTTGAAGGCGATATGGGTGAAAACAAAGTAGGTCTGCAGGCACGACTGATGTCACAGGCCTTGCGTAAGCTGACCTCTACCATCAGCAAGACAAATACCACCTGTATCTTCATCAACCAGTTACGTGAAAAGATTGGTGTGATGTTCGGTAATCCCGAAACAACAACCGGAGGTAACGCGTTGAAGTTTTACGCATCCGTACGCTTGGACATCCGTCCCGGACAACCTATTAAAGACGGCGAGGAAATGATTGGTAAGCAAACCAGAGTGAAGGTTGTAAAAAACAAAGTTGCTCCTCCTTTCCGTAAAGCCGAATTTGATATCATGTTTGGTGAAGGAATTTCAAGAAGCGGCGAAATTATCGACCTCGGAGCCGAATTGGGAATCATCAAGAAAAGCGGTTCATGGTACAGTTACAACGATACCAAGCTGGGACAAGGTCGCGATGCAGCAAAACAATGTATCATTGACAATCCTGAATTAAGCGAAGAACTTGAGGCACTTATCTTTGACAAGCTGAAAGATAAAAAAGAATAACGAAGCATTTATACTTATTCTCTTTCATAAGGGGTATATCAGCATAAAATGATATATCCCTTTTTTATTGCCATCCACTCAAGGAATATGCATAAATACATATATAAAAGAACTTACCCAAAACATATGATTAAAACAATAATCACACATTTCGGGTAAGCACTCAGAGTCAGAAACAATCGCATTAACAAACAGAAATCACTCTTTGCTTCTGTCTCTTATAGAAATTAACATTTTGCATGAATGTCCAATTTAACCGGCCGAACCATGTTCTTCGGATCAAGGATTGTATCCAGATCTTCTTTTGTCAGAATACCTTCTTCCAGAACCAGGTCATATACGCTTCTTCCTGTCTCAAGAGCTTTCTTGGCAATATTTGTAGAATGGTCATAACCGATATAAGGATTCAGAGCGGTAACAATACCGATACTGTTATGCACTTCCTCAATACATTTATCTTCATTGGCAGTGATACCTTCTACACAGAGTGTACGCAATGTATCAAATGCATTGATCATCAAGTCAATTGATTCAAAGCTACATTGAGCCATAACCGGTTCCATGGCATTCAGCTCCATTTGTGAAGCCTCTCCGGCCATAGTCGTACAAAGCTCATTACCTATTACCTTGAATGCAATCTGGCTTATTACTTCCGGAATAACAGGATTTACTTTACCCGGCATAATAGAAGAACCCGGCTGACGTGCAGGCAGATTGATTTCTCCCAATCCACAACGCGGACCACTTGCCAGCAAACGCAAGTCATTGCTGATTTTGCTCAGTTTAATGGCAACTCTCTTCAATGCAGACATATAACCTACCATGCATGAAGTATCTGAAGTAGCTCCAACCCAGTCTTCAGCCAGAACAACATTCCATCCGGTTATGCGTGCCAAAGCCTCAACAGATTTTTCAGCATATCCCGGTTCTGAGCAGATACCGGTACCGATAGCCGTTGCACCCAGATTTACAGTAAGGAAATCTGCGGCAGCCTCATTCAGATGAACAATTTCATTCTCCAGAATACTTGCAAAACCATAGAAAGTCTGTCCTAAAGTCATAGGAACAGCATCTTCCAGCTGAGTACGCCCCATTTTAATGATGTGTGCAAACTCTTCACCTTTTTTCCTGAAAGCATCAATCAGATTTCTGAAGTGAGGCAACATTTTCAGATGGCTGGCATACAATCCCATATGAATGGCAGTAGGATATGCATCATTGGTTGATTGAGAACGGTTCACATGATCGTGTGAAGAGCAATACTCATATTCACCCGGACGATGTCCCATATGCATCAAAGCGATATTGGCTATAACTTCATTGGCATTCATGTTTGTACTGGTACCAGCACCACCCTGAATCATATCTACCGGGAACTGGTCATGATATTTTCCTGCAAGAATATCTTCGCATGCAGCCTTAATACCTTCGAATTGTTCGTCTGTCAACAAGCCCAACTGATGGTTAGCTTCAGCTGCAGCCCATTTGGTATATGCTAGTCCATTGATGAACAACGGATATTGGTTCAATTTAAAATGACTGATAGAGAAATTCTCTATTCCACGCAAAGTTTGAATTCCATACAATGCGTCAACCGGTAATTCACGTTTACCTAACAAATCATGTTCTACACGATTTCCATTTGTTGTTTCCATATGTGTTTATTTAAAATTTGGTATTGTCAGAGTCAGTCTTCTTCTAAAGACTCCGCAAAGATACAACTATCATTTTATTATCAAAATATATTCCATATAAAGATTTGTATAAAAAATAGGCCATATTATAGACATCTAAAGAACGAAATAGTTTCATTTTATCATAATACTATATTTTATCTATACGCTTTTACTATAAAAACACAACAATGCATGAAATATGCAATCATATACAACAAAAGAAAAGATTTTATACAGCACAGCCGGCCATCACATACTTCAACATACGTGATGGCCGGCTGACATAAATTGCCGAAAAGTTCCCTCCGGTTATCTGTTTTTCTTCAACGACAGAGAAAATATGGGCAGATAAAAGAATATTCCGATGAGAGACATCACCAGTCCTCCGATAGTACCTGCCGCCAAAGGAAACCAGAAAGCTTCCTTCTCCTCACCTATCATAAACGGAACAAATCCCAGAATAGTCGATACCACCGTCAGAAAGATAGGAATCACTTTAGCGTTCCATGCCTTCACATAAGCACTTCTTCCAGACAGTTTAGGCTTTAACCGGCAGATACTGTTATACTCATTCAGTATATAAATGCTGGCATTTACCGTTATACCGCACAGCAGAACGAAGGCTGCAAATCCTCCCTGGTCAAAATCAAGCTCAAACAGGTAGAATGTTAGAAAAACACCTATATACGATATCGGTATCGTGAAGATGATGGCCAGAGGCTGTTTCAGCGAATTGAACAAAATGGAAGTAGTGATGAAAATAATACCTATGACCAGCAATAACAGGAAGTACTCTTTCTTCACCTCCTTATCGTTCCAGCTATAAGTGTTCTCCTTATTCTCAATCCGGTATCCCATCGGCAATATCTTGCTGAACTCCTCAATCTCCTTCTCAAGAATCTTCTTGCTTTGTACATACGAACCAATATAATCATACTGCAGGCACAGCACATATTCCTGATTCCGTTTCTTTATCTTCTGCGGCGCCTGCTCTTTGGTCACACTGGCAAAGTCAGAAACCTTATAGCTGCGCCCGCCGGCCTCAAACGGAAGATTCTGCAAAGCCCATACATCATACAGGTCAGCCTGTCTCGATGCCAGTTTCAACTGCTCCGCCTCCTCATTTACCCATATCGTTCCGCATGAAATATCCTTGCCGAAAACAGGCTGAAGAGCAGAAAAGAGCTGGTAGGCAGTAATATTTTCCTCAATCATCCGCTTTTTGTCCAGTTTCAGATAAAACTCCGTATAGTCATCCTTCCATATCGAGAAGTCAGAACTGATGCTGACCTCCTTGATACGCCGGTATGTAAGCAGCGAATCCTTAAAAATCTCTGCCCAGCGCATCAGTTCATCATAATTATATCCGATCAGCTGCACCCTGTTATTACCCGCTTGTTCACGCACGTCATTACTGAATCCCTGATCTTCCAGTCCGTATACATTCCAGCTTCCTCCACCCAGTTCCAGCGCCTTACTGATAATATTGGCCTTCAGCGTATACGGGAACCCCGTATTCTCGCTTTCTTTTGTAAAGAAAATCCTGATTGACGCACGGTTGGCACTCTGCACCGAAGTCTGAAACTGCTTTATTTCCTTGAATTCACTCAGATAAGCCTCCATTTGCGATATCAGTCCGTTCATCTGCTCCAAGGTACTTCCGTTGGGCAGACTCGCATTGACCGACAGCATCACCTCACGCTTGTTTGAGAAATAGTTTCCCGTATATACCTTGTCGGCAAACAGGCGCAGTGTTCCCCCCAGAATCTTGTCCACATACGGTCTGATATCCTTCTGATAAGTATCCGAGCCCACCGTCCGGTTATACCATTCAGCCTTCCATCCCTCTCCTTCCATCTTCTCCGGAAGCATGAATACCGGCAGTCCGAATACAAGCACCAGCAGGATGCATGCAGCCACACGATATCTGCACATCCATCCGATAAACGAAAAATAAAGTCGCGTGAATCTTACGGTCCATCGGCGGAGCATGGCCTTTACAGCCGGTCTTCTTCCGGCAGGTGCATCCAGCATATTCATGCGGCTTATCAAAGCCGGTACCATAAACAGAGCTACCAGAAGCGATACGGCCAGATTGATAATGACCACCGCCGCAAAATCCTGAAGATTCAGCCTTACCTTCTCGTTCATGAAAAAGATGATAACCAGTGCCCCCATCGTAGTCAGCGTAGCGGCAAGCACCGACATGAATGCCTTCAGGTTGCGCCGTCTCATGATATGGTCGGCCATCACTATCGTATTGTCAATAACCAGATTCAGCGAAATGGTAATGCCCGCCATCGAATACAGCTGCATTTCGAGTCCGAATACATAATAGAAGATAAATGCAATCAGCAGCGTAACCGACAGACTGATGGTTATCAGCAGCAGATAGCGCCAGCTTCGGGTGATAGCCAGCACAAAGAGCAGCAATATCAGCACCGTGAGCGATGTTCTGAAATAAATCGTATCAAGCTCATTCTGTATGTATTCCGTAGCATCATAGCTCTTGTGAAGTTCATACCCCGAAGGCATACGTTCTGCCAGTTCCGCCAGTTTTTCCCTTACCGCCTTTCCCGTTTCAATCTGGTTGGCATCCTGCGTAGCAGTAATCGAGAGGTAGATTGAATTCAGTCCGTTTATTCTGAAATAGCTGTCAGGTTCCGCCTCTCTATGCTCCACCTTCACCAGTCTGGAAAGAGGAATCATATCCCCGTTCTTCCCTTTCACACTGATGTCCGAAACATTAAAATCGGCCGCAGCATCTTCCGCCATCAGCACTATGCGCATTCTCTCTTCACGGCCGTTTTCTCTCTGTATGCGGCCTATCCCGATAAACTCCCGTTCAGCACGCCCCTGTATGGCCTTCCGTATATCCTCCGTAGTCAGGCCCGTATTTTCCAGCTGCTCACTGTCATAGGTAAGTATCCATTCCATCGGCATGGCTCCCGTCAGCTCCACCTTGTCCACTCCCTCTATTTGTGCCAGCACAGGTTCTATAGTATTCTCTCCATACTTCTGAATCACCGACGGCTCGGCCGGAGCATTCAGCGTATACGTAAGAAAAGGTCTCGAAGCCTCCGAGTCAGACTGTTTCATGCTGATTTGCGGATATCCGGCCTCTTCAGGGAGCTGCTGCCATACCTGCCTGACAGCCATTGCCACGTCAAAGCGCACAGCAGCCAGGTCGACATGCTTGTCAAACGACAGCGAAATCGAACCGTTCCCGTTGTTCGATGACGATGAAATGCTCTTCACCCCTTTCACCCGTGCCAGTACCCCTTCCAGCTTGCTGGTCACCTCCGCTTCGATTACCCGTGATGAGGCGTTACGCACCGAATATCTCACCGTCAGTCCCGGCATATCCTGTGAAGGGACCAGTTTTACCGGCACCTTCGGAATAAATACCGCCCCCAGCAGAGCCAGACACACAAAGCTCACAATCAGCGTGAACGAAGAGAATCCGAAGAAATTATTTATTCTAGAACCGGACATAATCAAATTTCAGTTTACTGTACAACGATAATCCCGAAGCAAAATCATACAGCGTCAGGCGGCGGATTTTATAATAGCTCTGCCAGTAATTTCGCAACGAAGAAATATAATTGTTCTGAGCCGACTGCTGCCTGTTCAGCGCCAGGGTCAGGCTGTTCACATCCGCCTTTCCTATGATAAAGCGTTCGCGGGTCTGCTCATACGCCATTTCGGCCAGACGGAGCGCCTCTTCGGCACTCGCTATCAGGTTTCTTTGCACATTGAAGTCATTAACCGTCATAATCACGTCCTCTTCAATGCTCTGTCTCTCCTCCTCGGCAGTCAGTTGCACCACGTTCAGGTTATTCTTCGCCATGTTGTATTTTCCTTTTCTCACGCCCCAGTCCACCAGAGGTACGGATATGCTCACCGACACCAGATCCTGTTGCAGCAGATTGCGGTATGCCCCCTTGAACTTGTCCGCCACCTGATTAAATCCGATACTGGCATTGAAGCTTGCGTTAAAGCGCGATTCCTTTTTTGTTCTGTCCACCGTTTCCTGCGCTTCCAGCACGTTCTGGCGCTGGCTGAGCATTGACGGATTGTTTTCGCGTGCCATAGCCAGTGCCTTGTCAAGCGGAATCTCCATTCTCATGGGCAGTCCCGGAAGCTCCAGCTCAATCTCGGCATTTTTATTCATCTTCAAATAGTTCGCCAGCGAAAACATGGCACGCTTGGTGTCCATCTTTGCATTCTCTAGCGCATTCAGCGCATTGATGTTGTCCAGCTGCAAGGTCAGCAGGTCAGCCTTCGATATGGCCGCAATCTTGAAACGCTCCATACCTATCTTATATAGCGTGTCAGACGATGCCACATTCTCTTTCGCCAGCTTATACTCAGCCTGTGCCATAGCCAGTGCAAAGAAATAGGTAATCACACTCTCCGACACCGTTTCCATGTTGTATATAAACTGTTTCTGAGCCGTTTCATATTTCAGCGGTTCTATCAGTTTGTCCCATTTGAACGGATTGTATCCCAGCAAATCCTGCGAATATCCCAGCTGCAAGGGTACCGATGAGAATTGCGTACTCTTGGTTTCACCGAAATTGCGCAGATATTCAAGGTCAGAGTTCAGATAAAACGTACCACCCAGCCAGTCAAAATTCTGCTTTACCGAAAGCCCTCCCGATGCGCTGTATGTCTGTTGCGCACGAAACACATCCTGGTCGGTATTCGAGTCATAGCGTTGCGTAATGTTTCTGTAATAGCGTGCCGGTGTCAGCTCCAGCGTCAGGCTTGGCAGGCGTTCGGCCTTATAAGAGCGGTACGCCCAGTAACTGGCCAGAAACTGGTTACGGTTTTTCAGTGCCGACAGCGAACTGTCATTGGCCATCTCAATAGCCTGCTGCAAATTAAGCTTTATCGTGTTATTCTGTGCATGTGCCGGTACCACAAGAGCCGTACATCCCAGACATAAACAAAGTATCTTACCAAATGATTTCATGTCTTTCACAATTTATATTTCCTTATTTAACGGACAATTCTCTTTTCAAAATGATAAACGAACCAATAGAACAAAGGCACGATAAACAGACTGACCAGCGTACCTATGGCCATTGCGCCTATCATGGCAATTGACAGCGGTTTCTGCAGTTCCGACCCCATATCATACGAGAACAGCAGCGGCACCATGGCCAGAATCGTTGTCAGCGAAGTCATGATAATGGCTCTCAGACGCCTTCTTCCCGCTTCGTGTATAGCCTCTTCAAGTTCCACTCCCTTGGCCCGCAGCTTGTTTATTGTGTCGAGCTTCAGAATAGAGTCGTTGATAATGATACCGCAGGTAACCACAATACCGATGGCCGACATCATATTCAGCGTATGTCCGCATATCCACAGCAGAATCAGTGCAAACGCCACGTCTATCGGAATCTCCACCAATACAATCAGCGGTTGCAGAAAACTTTCAAACTGCGCAGCCAGTATGAAATACATCAGCAGCAGACTCACCAGTAATATCACCACCATCTCGTTCAGCATTTCCGTATTTGAGAAAAAGCTTCCCGAAAAATCCATATCCCAGCTTTCCTTTCTGTCCACCTCATCCTTCACCTCATCCATCAGCCGGTCGGCATCTTTCACGTTATAAAAATTCAGGGGCACAAACTCACCATTCTTTCCGGCCACAATATCTTTCAGGTCTTCACCCGGATACACTCTTACCAGCTCTTTCAGCGGAATGTATGAAGCATAGGCATCCCTCTCATTCTTCCCTGTGTTTTCCAGCGGAATCAGCGTCTCTTCCAGAATCTCGTTTACCGTCTTCTCGTCACCGGCTATATAGATAGGCAGATACTGCTGATATGAACGCAGCACCGATACATTGTTTTCCTTGAACGCCGTGTGCAGCACCGATGCAATCTCACTGAACGAAACCCCATAGATCAACAGCTTTTCACGGTCCACCGCAATGTTAAGCTGTTGTTTCACCGCCGGATATTCGATGTATTGTCCGGTCTTCTTCCCGATGCTGTCGGTCAGGTCATACAGTTCCTTTATGTCAGTCTCCTTGCTTCGGTCTTTCATATACAGTTGCGCCACGATATCAGGCTCTCCCGTCACAAACAACTTTTCAAAAACAGTTTCCGGAGGAGTAAATTTCACGGCAGCCTTCGGATAGTGCGTCGCCATCCATTGTTGCAAATCCGTTTGCAGAGCCTCTATTTTCCCGCTGTCATCCGTCTTGAAATACAGTTCGGCTTCCGTAATGCCCAGCGCATTGCTGTTGTCCAGCAGATAATCCTGAAGTCCTGCATAAGCCGCATGTTCAGTCACCTGTCCGCTCACAGCATGCTGCAACTCGTTTACCCTCCGCATATTCTCCTCCACATGCAGGTTCTCGTTCCATTCAATCCGCATGCTCAGTTCCTGCTGTTCTATTTCCGGCATACGTTCCTTACGTATAAAATAGAAAAAGAACACACAGAGCGGAATCGTCAATACGGCAAGCAGCGCGCTCAGTTTCTTGTGGGCAAATACCCATCCTATACCCCAGTCATAAAACCGGTCGAAATATTTTTCCTTAAAAGGAGAAGCAAATACCTTCGACATCCATCCCTTGCTCCGGATGCCCATTCTTGTAAACAGATAGTAAAGCACCGGCAGAAGCATGATGCTCACCAGATAAGCCACCAGCAGCCCGGCCGTCACCGAAAAAGCCTGGTCAAAGAACAGCGCTCCGGCCATACCGCTCATAAACACCAGCGGGAAGAACACCGCAATGGTAGTCAGCGAAGAGCTCAGCATGGGAGTAATCATCTCATTGGTACCCTTCACACAAGCCCTGCGCAGCGTATATCCCCTTTCGCGCCATTGCGAGATATTCTCCGTTACGATAATCGCGCTGTCAATCATCATACCCACAGCCAGTATCAGTCCCGACAGAGAGATGATATTCATCGACACATTGAAGAAATAAAACAGCACAAACGTGATTACCACCGACACCACCATGCTGATACCAATCACTACCGGCGACTTGATATCTCCCAAAAACAGGATGGCCACCACCAGAATAAACAGGAATCCCAAAGCCAGATTCTGTTGCAGGTTCGATATGGTATAGTCAAGCAGCTCCGTCTGGTTGCGGTTTATCGTAAACTCCACATTCGGATACATCCGTTCAAAATAGTCTATGGTCTTCTGAAGTTCCTTCTTCATGTTATCCATATTCTCGTCGGCCTGCTTGATGATAGCCATTGACACCGCCCGCTTGCCGTTTACCAGCGATACCCCTTCCTGCTGTTGCGGCGCAATCACCACCTTGCAGAAATCCTTCAGCTGAATGATGCGGTTATCCTTTTTCAGATAAATGTTCCGCACGTCATCCGGAGTGCGCAGTATAGACGATACCCGTATGTTATATTCATAATACCCGTCGCGCACCACCATATTTCCCGGTTCCACATTGTTTTGCGAGAGGATAGTCGAAATGTCGTCCGTAGTCAGTCCCAGCATGGCCATCTTGTCCGGGTCGGGTATAATCTGCAGGATGCGTCCCGGAATGCCCGTCACATCGGCCATAGCCACCTGCGGCAACTGCTCTATGCGCCGGCGTATGATGTTGTCGGCCACATCACCCAGTGCAAGAAACTCCTCCTCGTTTGTCTTTCCGTAAGGCCTGTCATTCTTCAGTGACAGGTTCAGATACAGCACCGGTATGTCGGTAGCGCTGGCCTTTATGGCCTTCGGCCGCTCTATCTCCTTGGGCAGACTTCCCATTGCCGCATCAATCTTTTCGTTCACCTCGATAAAAGCCAGGTCAGTATCCGTTCCGAAATCAAAGCTCAGCGCTATTATTCCCGAGCCGTCGCGCGTTGTGCTGCGCACCTCCTTCAGTCCTGCCACCTGCAGCATCTGTCTTCTTACCGGAGCCACCACCGAGTTCTCCAGTTCCCGTGCCGACAGGTTGTTGCCCGACATCTGTACGGTTATCTCCGGAATAGCTATATCCGGCAGCAGTGAAACCGGCAGAGCAAAATAAACCACCAGTCCCAGCAGAAAGCTCGCCGTGAAAGCCATCAGCACGGCGATGGGTCTCTCTATCAAAAACTTTATCATAAGCCTCTCTCTTATTCAGTTTTTCCCGTCACTTTCACCGGCGTTTCATGCGCCAGGTTCAGGTTACCGGTTACAATAATCGTGTCTCCCTCCTGCAAGGTGTTGTCACCGTCTTCTGCCAGCGTGCAGTATTCCAGGTTTTCAAGCATCGTGTGCACATAGTTCCAGTAAGCCTCCCCGTTTTTCAGCGAGAACACCACCTGCTTTCCCGAGCGGAGTACTACGGCAGTCTTAGGTATCACCATGGCATTCTCTACCGAGCGGAACACGCTCACCTTTACGTTCATGCCGTCAAACAGCTCCTTGGGCGTTCCCTCTATGCGTGCCTTCACGTGCACCATCGCCTGTTCGTCGACGAGCGGATTGATGGAGAACACCTTTCCGTGAAATACTTTTCCGGTCGAAGTATAAGGCGTAACCGTTACCCGGTCTCCCTCCTTCAGCAGCGGGAGTTCATTCTCCAGCACGTTGAAGTCCACCTCCATGGTTGCATTGTTGATGATCCGGCAGAACGGTTCACTGCCCGACGCCATATTGTGCACCTTGGTAAAGAGGTTCGCCACCACTCCGCCGAAGGGTGCCGTCAGCGTGGCATGCTCCAGTTCGTATTCCGCCATTTCATAGCTGGCCTTGCTCTGCTCATATCCGCTTTTCAGTTTTGCCAGTCTCATCACTTCGGCAGGCACCTTGTCCATTTGCGAAGGAGAATACCCCTGTCCTATCAGCACATCCTTCAGTTCCAGTTCGGCCTGCGCCATATTGTTCCGGGCCTGTTCCATGGCATTCTCCAGCTTGAAGCGGTCCAGCTCCGCCAGTTTCTGTCCTTTCGTCACCCGGTCTCCGTTTTTCACGTAGATGTGTGCTATCACGTCCTGCGTTCCGAATGTCAGGTCGGCATATTCCGTAGCCGTTATCTTTCCGTTGCTTACCAGCTGATGTTCAAACACTTTCTTTTTCAGTGTAGTCACCGTCACCTCGTTCGAGCTTGAAGGAAGAACCGTTTGCACTCCCTCCTGTTCAGAGGCTTCTTTTTTCTCTTCACCGCATCCGCCCAGCATTCCCGCTGCAAGCAGAAGCATGATATATCCGCTGCGTGTGTTCATTCTGATGATTGATTTCTTCTGTCGTTTCATTTATTTAAGGTCTCGTTTTTAATAAAATTATAAAATACAAATTTAAATGATTTATTGTTACCGCAAATTCATATGTATCTGTTTTTTGACAGACCAGTCAAAAAATTTATGCATAATCATCTGCGAAACAATAAATCATTGGCTTCATTCCATGATTATTCCTTTCCATGTCACCACCATATCTGTTTTCCATTTTCGTAAGTGAAGATGCGTTCTTCCTTTCCTTTTGTATGATTTCTGAGCCAGAGGAGCGCATTTTCCGGAACCCTGTCATAAACCAGCTGATATCCGGCAGATTTCTGTCTGCCTAATGATATCCATTTCCCATCATAGTAAAACAGCTCATATTCATCACCCGGAATAACAAAATTCCCGTCATTCTTAGGATAAAACGTCACCTTGTCCACATTACGTGGTCTGCCGAAATCAAGTCCGATGGCATATCCCTGTTTGCTTTTCTTCTGCCTGAACATGTTGAATGTGTCGTTATCAAAGCAACGCTCCATTTTCTCTGCGTTTGAGCCAACCGGCTTTCCTGCAAGCAACGAATCGCCTTCCCAGCACTGCAATTCGGTCAGAAGAGTGCCGCATCCTTTCGGAGTCACAAAACGGATATAGCGGTATTTCTTTTTGGTATCCAATTGTATCTTATTCATAAATACCGGCATTCTTTCGGCCACATAAAGAATATCCTTCGGCAAGAAACCGGCATTGTTACTACCCTCGATGCAAGACCCTTTCAATTGCGCCCAATTGTTAATGAAACTCCCTATGAGCGGATACTTGCGTGTCAGCACAACAGTTCCCGTATGTATCGTGTCCGGTTTCAGGGGCATCATTTTTCCATCCGACATGATGAAGGGAGCATCTGCCGGAACAAACCGGTTATCCTGATAATAAGTAACCAGATAAGCGATAGAGTCTCCTACGTTGGGAAACACGTATCCGTTGCTTTTCCGCTTTGCATAGCAGGCAGGTATCCACCCTTTGCCAGAAACAAAAGTGCATAAATAGGCATAATCCTGCCCGTGGGCGCTAACAAAGCGTACCGTATCCTTCAGTCTGTATTCTGCCGACACATCATTATTAAAAGGGCTGAAGTACGCAGACGTCTGGAGCTCTCTTTCCAGTTCAAGGCGTTCCCAGTCACACGCATAACCAACACGCATAACCTTTGCCGCCCTTTTTTCGAAATATGTTTTCAGCGGATAGTCTTCGTCATACGAAACCCCAACCCGGAATACGGTAGCATCTATTTTATTGTTCTGCCTGGCAACCTTATCTCCATTTGTTATGGAAAAGCTTCCCCGAGGGGTTATCAGAGCGACCCATGTATGCCCGTTCGGACTGTAGTTATCCCATCGGGTCACCTTGTCTATTGCTGCGGGAATGCCCACCGCACGCAATACATCCGTGAGGAAAATGCAACGCTGCAAACAATTCGCCCTGTGTTGTCTGCTCATTCTCAGCGCGTCCAGTGAATAAGGAAACTTGGCACCTCCGCGTCCCATCTGGTGCAATATGGAATCATGGATTACGGTATATGCCTCTTTCATATCCCGTATACCGGCCACCAAAGGCAGATACGCCTTGCGCAAGCTGTCTCTCCAGCATTTTGAAAGCATCTCGTTGCTGCAACGATACGGCAGGATATAGTGGCAGAAGAGCTCAAAGTCCACCTCATCGGCCCACGGCGCTTCTTTCCATGCCTCAAAAGCCCTGTCAATGTTATGTATCAGAAAATCACTTTTTACCGATAAAATATCATACTCCTTGTCGACCGTGCTTTTCTTCTTCAGCTCATCCCACCATCGGTTGATAGTGTCGGTAGGCACCGGGCCTCCATAACTGTCAATCCGTCTGGCATATTCCCGAATCGAATATCCCGACAGGTTGTAATGAAGCGGCATGTTTTCTATCAGAAACCGGGCAGCCTTCAGCTTTTCCGCATCTCCGCCAGCCTGATAGTAGTCAAGCACTTTCTGCAATTCCGTCCGATTTTCACCGGCACATTCGAGCGCCGTGTCAAGCCTGCTCCGTGAATTGCAGGAGCATAAGAACGGTATAAGAAGAACCCCGCATACAAAGTTCCGTATAACCGCCGACCGGCATGATTTCATTTGAGCAACAACTGTACTTACCATCATATTTTTCTTTTTATCTGTATTTCTCCAACAATTCCTTCATATCCTTTTTCATCTCTTCCACCGCGGGCGACGGCACTTTCGGCTTCTTTGTCAATACCATGCGTGCCATTTCACGCATCTGCTCTTTCTTTTCCCATCCGGGCGAAGCATACAGCTTTGCGAGCAGATAATACGGATAAATCCGTTCGGGCAGGCGGTTTAAAGAGCGCCTGTAATAATGTTCCGCCAGAAGAAGATGATTCTCTTTTTCACTCCATTTTTCATAACACTCGCCAATGATGTTCAGTATCATGGCGTCGGCGCTCAACTGTTCCGCCCGTTTCAGCACACCGACAGCCTCTTCGTATTTCCCCGACTTATATAATGCATGCCCGTATTCAAACCAGAAGTCAACCGGTTTCTTTTCATATTCCGTTTCAGCGCACTGCCTGTAGGCATCGGCGGCATCGTCATACAGCTGATACCTGTACAGAAACCTGCTGTCTGACCACTTCTCATAAAAATCCTTCCAGCGCCGCAAACGCCTCCGCCTGCGCGCCGCCCTCTGCCTGCTGTACAAAACCAAGGTCCGTATATCATGAAACACGCCATTATGCAGACGGTAAGCCCGATACGCCCCTTTCCCCTCCATGCCAGCCCGGCCTTTATGCACAGCAGCAGCATTACAGCCCAGAAGCCCGGAAAATGCAACGGATATGAAAAAAAGGCAAATACCGCCAGCGCCACCCCGGCACATGCAGTTCCGTAATCGTTGCCCTTGCAGGCCACGTAACCCAACAGTGCGAAAAGCAGGCATACAGACAAGGTTAGCGGTACCCCTCTTTCCACCATTGCCTGTATGTATTCGTTAAAGGCATATTCGGGCGCGCCCGCCACCCATTTTTCCTTATCCGATGCCCGGCCCGAAGCAAAATAATCTTCCTGATAGCGGCCGTACACATCACCGAAGTTTCCGTCGTGTCCCGTCAGGGGCCGGTCTTTTATGGCCTGTGTGCACACCTTCCATATCAGCAGGCGTCCGCTGGCCGAATCCTGCTTGAACAGCGAGGTACCAACCGCTCCCAGTATTCCGGCCGCCACTACGGCCATCACCGTATACTTCATGTATTCGCGGTAACGGTGCATCCCTACGAGCATCAACCCCGCACAGCCTGCCGCCAGCCATGCGGCCCTGCTGCGGGTGGCAGGCAGCACGCAGAGCACCAGCAAGGCTATGCACACCGCCGCCATATTCAGCACCCGCCGGGTGTTGTTCTCAGACTTGCGGAACCAGAAGTCGGCAGCCAGCGGAAAAGCCACTGCCAGAAAACCGGCATAAGGGCCTGGATTGAAGAATGAGCCCGTCATCGCATATCCGGAATGCTTCGACGCCTCGAAGCCATAAATCTGCAGCAGGCCCAGCACAGCCTGCCATCCGGCCGCCAGCATAACGGCCCACGAAAGCACCTCCGACATCCTGCCGTGCAGTGACCGGCAATTACGGACAATCCACAGCAGAAAGCAAACGTATACAAGCACCGCGGGCACAACCCGGCCCATACGGTCCCATTGGGCAGCCATGTCATCCTGCGGCAGCAAGGGGTTGTCCACTCCCACCACCGCCAGCAACGACAGTGCCGGAAACAGCAGAAAACACACGGCCGCATCACGCCAACGGGCCGACATCCACCCGATACATTTCATTCCCTTCAGTTTATCCATACCCTGCACTTTTTCAGTCAATAAATCCTATCCGGTTCCATCTTATCTTTCCCGTATACAAATCTTCCGACTTCCATATTCCGCACACCTTGCCGGCTATGAAGTCATCGGGCAGTAACCCCCAGTAGCGTGAGTCTACCGAGCTGAAGACATTGTCTCCGCCCATAAAATAATAATCGTGTTCAAACCGGTAAGCGGTCAGTATCTTTCCGTCCAGACAGGCCTTTCCGTCTTTCCATTCCAGCTTTTTGCCCTGTTCCCATTCTATCAGCGTCCTGTAGCACAGAAAATGCTTTCTGTCCACTTTCAGCAGGTCGCCTTTCTTGGGTATGTACAGAGGGCCGTAATCCACAATCGTCCATCCCATCTCCTTCTTTTTGGGGAATGCCCTGATCGATACTCCCCTGATTTTCTTTTCGCCCCGGGTGAATACGTAGTGCAGGCTGTCCTGCTTCCGTTTCACCTGTTCGGGCAGTCCCGTCACACGGTTTCCGTTTATCTTATAATAGCCGCCTACTATCTGCAGGCTGTCGCCCGGTGTTCCCATGCATCGTTTCACATAATACTGCATCAGGTCAAATCCTATGCTGTCGCGCGTCTGCGGATAAGGGTAATTGAATACCGCCACCTCACCCACTTTCAGGCGGCTTCTCCCCCAGGTGCGATGCACCTTGAACGGCCGGTGAGCGGCGGCATCTTTCAGGCTGAACAGCCGTGCTCCCATACTGGTCTTGTCCACCCATATATAATCGCCCGGCCATAAGGTAGGCTCCATCGAATCGGAAGGAATGCGATATGACGAGAATACAAACACCTGCATCACGACCCATAGCACAATGCAGGCCGCTCCCCACAACAGGCAGTTTGTCAAACGGTTTACCCAACGAAATACTGTTTTCCGCTTCATCATTCCTCATTTTTTGAACAAAGTATTTGCAATGTTATAATAATAGCATTTTCATAATTTAAATTCTAATTATAAATCACATACTTTTTTCACAACATGATATCGGCTTACTTGTATATGTAAGTTTATGTTTATCCTAATTCAGACCAACTTTTCCACGAGCAATTGCTTCCATATTACTAAAAACAATACCACTCATTTTTTTCAGTTACAACTCCTATTTTAAAATAAAATCATAAAACACTAAAACAGGATTATCTTCCTCATTAATATTTGAACATATATCTTTTAGCAAATTACTGCTATCACCATACTTCTTATACGAATATAAAAGTTCCTGGGGATATAGTATACTCAACATTTGGCTATGTGGTTGCTCAGAATCATAAGTAACCATTCGTACGGGTAATTTATTTTCATCAATATTAAAATTACCACAAAATAAAATGGTTCCACTCGTTGAAAAGATTAAATATCTGCGTAAATCATCATCGTCATAAAATGAGCAACACATATAGTCATCCCATTTATATAATGAAAAAATTGAGGGCGTTAACTCTTTCATTAATTGTTCTACCTCTTCTTTCGACATATCCGGCTCTATCTTTTTCTTATTTAATGATACAGACAGATAGGGCTTCAGGGTTCCTTTTTCAGGATTTACAACGTAAACCGTATCATTAAATGGGAAATAAGTAAATATCGAATCGGAGTAATTATAAAAAGTATTGTGACCTTCACCAAAAGAATATATATGGCCTAACAGATGTTTATTAAAGGGAATATTTTTATAAACAAGACTATCTGAATGATATACTGCATAACTATTATATGATTTTGACTTCTCATTATCAGCTCTACCTAATCCTAAATTCAGGGCATAGCTTCTGTCAGGTAAAACTTTTATTCCAATCGACTTTTGTACAATATCTTCGCCGTAGAATTTATCGTCAGACAATCCATACTTCAGTACAGTTGGCGAAAACTTACCCAACAGATATAACGTATCATTCTGTATATCAAAATCTCTCAGGCCTGAATACTCTCCCGGCCCTTGACCCAGATGATTGTATTGGCGAATATAGTTTCCCAAAGAATCAAAAGCGATAATCTTATTATATTTCTCATCCAAAATATAAATAATATCCTCATAAATCTTTATTTTCCTTATCTTACTGATTAAAGCTGAGTCGTTTACCTTTAAAGGTACATAATGGCTAAACTTAAAAAACGAATTGAATTCACCGGATTCATCATTCCTTGTTTTATCAACTAAAATCGTTGTCAAATCGCTCTTGGGACCGACCGATGTATTGCATCCTATAAATAAAAACAGGACGAATAAAATGAATATATATCTAATCATTGCAAAAAGTATTACGACAAGTTTTGCCATTTTCATACGGCAAAACTTGTCTAAGTTATTTTTATAGGTATCCATTTTTATTTTCCACTTTTAAATACATAATATTAATAAATAACGAAAGAATTTATTATTACATAATTAAAAATCGAAAGATTAAATGAACTATCTAATTAATTATATACTTATAGTCTCTTGTTAAAACTAACAATCTAACGAACCAATACCCTCGCATATAATTGTTACCATTTTCTTATATATACCAGCTTCTTCATCCCAAACCTCCATTTCCTCTTTCCATACACTATCATACTTTTTATCTGATTCACCACTTGCCAATGCTTCCACATTGTTCAAAGCAATGCCGGTCATTTTTAAAGAAGTCTGTGAAGAGTAAACAGTATATCCGGCTGCTACAACTACAGCCAAAGCAAAACCTAATTTCAAAATATGTTTTTTCATATAAATCTAATGCTTTTAATTGTTATTAATAATATCACTTTCCGCACATATATCCTTTCAGTGCGGTAGCGGGCTTACCACTTTAATTATTCCAATCTTTTGCCTATCTTTACACCTCCTTTCATTTTTAAGGGAGCCATTGGGGAGTAAAACACAGCGATTCTTGCAGGAATAAGGTTTTACTCCCTCCTTTTTGGCTGCCCCATTGTACATGTTTACAGAAGGAAAAAGCAAAAAATCAATTTATTATAAATCTATGAAAAACCAATTTTAACAACCAAGATTTTATGCCTTTCCTTATTCTCTATATGTACATTCCAATCACTCTTTACGGGCTTCTCCCTTCACTCTTACATCGAGCTTCTCACCTTCCACATTGCCATAAATCTGAAGCAACTTATCTACTGTGCCCGGATTGTCGGCACGATAAATGACATTCAGCTTCATCCGTTCGCCCGGACGCACCGGCTCCTTACTGAACTTGGCTTGCAGGCATCCGCAGTTGGTCACCACATCGTGAATGACAAACGGGCGGTCGCCGGTGTTGGTGATAAACAAGGAGTCGGTTTTCACCTCGCTCCATGAGAAAGTTCCCAGCTCTACCACTGCATGGTCAAGACTCACCGTTGTAGTGACCGAAGGAGCAGCCTGTTTACGGCCGGTAACAAGCGACAAATAAAGGTCTTTCACCTTCGGGTTACGCGCCGGATTGCCGATGGCAAGCACCCGATTGTCTGCTCCCAGCAGGAAAGTATGAAAGGTATCTTCACTCGGGAAATGATTGAGAGCGTTCAAGGAGTCTGCCGTATCAATACATACAGGATGCCTGAAGGCATCGCGACGCAAAACATACCTCATCTCACGCAAATCTTTAGGATATATATAAAAAAGAAATGCCACCTTACCGGCAGCCAGTGAATCTGTTGTAGCCATCAGTTCTTTCCATTTGGGCAATTGCAACCGGCAACTCATACATCCCACCGAATCAACATACACCAACACCTTATAAGGCGCACCGACAGCCGGTGCGCCTACCGTATCAGTGCATTGAATTGTAAAGACAGGCTTCTCCGGAAAACGAATTTCCTTGCCCGACCACTCTTCTACCATACGGGCAATCTGTTCCTCACGACTTTCCTTGCAGGAAGAAAAGAACAAGAGCCCCAAAAGAAAACTGCCTAATAAAAAATACCTGGATTTCATTTCTCAATCTATTAACGTCCGTAATCACCAAGTTTATATAGGGACTGTCGTTTAATTCCGTCATTATGAGTCAATCGGCAGACTGTCCCGGTA